>Ga0123357_10006457_pt1 | contig 14317 bp, 9 predicted proteins | sample TergutEmb28metaG_FD_89873 | JGI IMG/M metagenome (GOLD analysis project Ga0123357, IMG submission 89873) | Embiratermes neotenicus P4 segment gut microbial communities from Petit-Saut dam, French Guiana - Emb289 P4 | ecosystem: Host-associated > Arthropoda: Insects > Digestive system > Gut ...
CACCGCCACCACCGCCACCGCCACCACCGCCACCGCCGCCATCACCGCCACCACCACCACCACAATGATATTCATTGTCTTTACAACAAACTTCTGAAGGAGAGTTTTAAATTGTTTCCATAACTTCTTATTTTGCTTGTGTGGTAGCCTACTGTAGACGTACGCTACATCATTAAAATCTCAAGATCGATCTTTCAGACGTCAGAGACGCTTTAGTCTTTACAGCATATTTTACAAGTTTGTCGCTCTCCTCTTATAAATGAGCCAGCGCTGGATTATATTTCAATATCCTTCAACTGACAGGTGACCCTGGTGTCAGTAACAAGTTTTCAGCGTTAGGAAACTTGAAATAGTTTTGACTTGAAGCCTGTGCAATACATTCCCGTTACGTCGCTGACGTACGATAACTAACCAGGTGAGGCAGACGAAAATAGAAAGAAATAACCCTTCAAAACACGGTGGTAAAACACATCACATACTTCAGCGTTAAAATACTGCCCTTTCCCCACAGTGTACCTAAGTTTCTTGCGCGATTCATAAAATAAACAATGATTTTTTTCTCTAAATATATTTCACCGATTGGCACGTATTTTAGTGAAGGTGTTTTTACGTAGATGCAAACTGAAATTGGTAATATTCTATAGGTAAACTTTAGGCTTCCAAACATTAAACTGTACAGAAGGAAGAGGGATGCCTCATTTGGCAGGATGATCTGAAATCCAGCAGGCATAGGCCGTTGATTATTCCCCTAAGTAACCGGACACTCGTATAATTCCATCACTAATGAATGTTAAATTTTTTTCGAACAGTCCGTCCTTTCGCAAATCACACAAAACACAACGTCATGTTTTTCAAGACCAATCGGCTAATCCTGTTTGAGGGGAAGAACCGCTGTTTATTCTGAGAATCATAAGCAAAACATAGTCTGTGCTTTTTAGTATTAAACAAGCGGTGATTATTGTGCTCTAGACCGCTGACGAGAACGAAAAAGACGCCGTGTTTATAGTTGAATAAAGAGAGACCAACTTGATGCCACTTGCGTTATTATTTCAACATTTAATGCTCAACATGTTTCGGATGTTAATACATCCATCCTCAGGGGCTTGCGACTTATTTGTTGAGTTATTTCATGGGTTGTGTTGCTCTGGTTCGATGTGTGCTGGTGTTACGTTGTGGTTTGGCTGTGGTGGCGTGGTATCCGTACACAGGCTGAGGCACTAGTGCAAGCAAGTGACATCAATTTGGTCTTTCTTTATTCAACTATCAAGATGATGCACGGTCCAATAAACATAAGATTCACGCTGTGTTTAGTGTTGGAAATGGGGAGAAACGCGTTTCTGGGGAAAACTTCAAGCAAAGCGATTTGTCCTTCATCACCCCCTGGTGTCACGTAGCTTTTAGCGGATTTCTTCTCTCTGTTTATCCTCGTGTGAATACCACGTTCGAGAACAATAGTATTCAGTCCACCTCCGCCTTCGTACCGGAACAGATTTTAGAGACATAATTCTACAAATTGAATCCTATACTTTTTAAACACAATTCAGACCTTTCCGAAATAGTTACGAGTAACAAGAAATGAGACTGTTGTTCTATTCTTTTATTTCTTTCTGCATTTTGTGCAATCGTTGTACATTATTTGCATTCTTTAATGACACCCTGATGATGGCCGCTGCTGCGACCGAAACATGTCGCCGAATAATATGTGATAAATATATTTTATCGGTCTGCATTTGTTGGTTTCTTACTGAAGTGTTAATATTCCTCAGTGCACGAATATGGAACATATAAATTTATTCGGACAGTTTCGCAGAAATAAAGTGGAAAACTCTCCCAGATATTCGTTGACAGATGCCACTGGCTCGAATCGAGAAGTGGTAATGGATGGTTTCCAGCGTCTTTCCAAATTTTCAAAACATTATTTACCTCAAAATTGCGTCGAGACAGAAAAGGGTCTATTGTCTCAACTATGTTTGGTAGTTTATTGTGTACAGTATCTCAAGCACACAATTTGTAAAAGAGTAACAATGAAGGTAAGTAACGTGAGGGCAGTCCTGTTGTGAAAAAGTGCCAAAGTTCATCAAAACGGTAATATATTGCCATAGATTAGAGCAAATTACAGACTTGATACTGGGTATCTATTACAACAACAGGCTTAGTTAAAAGGTGTATTACAGACGGAGAAATTAAATACATATTGTAATTGTGGATTCAACACTCTCGTGACACGAACAATCCGTATGTGTGAACACAAACGGAAATACGCCTGAATAGGCATGAACAAATAAACGTGTTCTGAACGTCGTAGGAGCAAAAGAGAGTTCTTATAAGAGGAACTTCATACTGAGAGCGCGGGAAAGCTGGAAAGTGCGTCATCATTCTACAGCTCACAGAAATGTGCACATTGTCTTTTGCTCGTCGAACTTACGACAGTCAACAGTGACACCCGTATTTCACTTAAACGTTTAAAGCCAAGTGGTTACCACACATACCACCTATTGAAACATTTAAAACCTCTCAATACTGCAAACGAATAGATTTAATAGTATCCTCAGTCTAATCCCAAGATTTTGAAATGTTTTTACCTCCAGGTTTTCGGAGAAAACTTTTGATACTGCAGACCGAAGTAAAATAACTCTGTAAAAGGTCTGCTGGCGGGCTCTTACGATCATGCAACGAGCCTTCTGCTTCCTTCCGAAAAAGTCGGAAAATCTTTTGACGTGCTGAATTATCATCTGACTAATTTCAGTATAGATAGGTATTCTTGTCTACTGTATTACCTATGCCACACAACGCAAACTTCGTGGTAAACAGAACACACATCTGAACAAACAAACAAAAAATTCAAAGATAAAATTTTGAAAGGGAAACTAATAATAATCATGACAGTGTTCTACAAATTGTTCACTGTGGTTAGAACCGCCTGGCGGGCAGAATATATCCTACGGGCCGTGAGTTCTCGTCTATTGTCAAAATGCGTTAATTTTAGCAAAGTGTGAATCGCTGGAGTATATAAAACTTACTTCTTTGACATAAACTCAATTTTAAAGATTAATTTCATGAAATTCCTCCGAAACCGTCTTAGAAACCCAGTACGAGAATGTTGCATCTGAAGGATGTGAAGATAAATCCTATGGAATGTGTGGGTAGATATTTTTTCATCATTCCAAACATTTCCACAGAAGATGCACACAAAAGTCTCTCCTCCTCATATGATTTAGAGTCTGTGTTCAGATATACTTCTATCTTCTCTTCATAAATTTAATACAGTGAGTATTGTGCTGCTACAGTTTCGGATATGAAATGTTATTTTCGTGCTAGTTCCCGACGAAATATGGAATACAGTCAATATAGTTTCATGCCTCTCGCAGAAGAAGGACTGCCTTCCAGAAGCATGTTGGTGCCTCAGTTGATTAAATAATGTTTACAAGTATGGACACAAACAGCAAAGGGTGGCTCTGCTTGTGCACCAATGTCCACCTCCCCCTCCCCCCCCACAAAAAAAAACCTCTTCAGCTCTTAAATAAGCCATTATGTTTAAAAGTTACATTTTTTCAAATATGTTAAAATAACGCGAGTACGTATGCTTGCCTCGATGTATCCATCTATTTTTGTGCGTATGTTTCCACGCATAACATTAGTTTTATTATTGTGGGAACGATAGTCCTAATTAAATTAAAGAAGACCGAACTGCATCAAGCGAAGTTCTTTGTGAGGGCCTAATAACTATTCAGATAGAAAAAATAAGCTTGTATTCTAATTTGACGTTTGTTGGACCGTGCAACTGAAATAAAAACCAGCTAGATGCTACCTATTAGTTTATTATACTTCTTATAGGTTCAACATGTTTCGGGCACTACTATGCCCATCATCAGGAGCTCGCGACTATAATGTTTATTATAGTCGCGAGCTCCTGATGATGGGCATAGTAGTGCCCGAAACATGTTGAGCCTATAAGAAGTACAATAAAATAATAAGTAGCTTCTAGTTGGTTTTTATTCTTCAGTTATCTTGTATTTTAAGTTGGTCGTGTTAACAATAACCCGACAATAAAACCCAGATGGCGATAGATGTATCCAGTCCATGTCACACTCCATGACAGTGACTCGTTGTTAGCTGCCATGTTCTGCAAGTTCTTATATGACGTAACATTCCTGTGGAAAAATCTTTTCATACAAGCGATCTGTAAAACAATTTAAATTAAACGTGCGGGAGAGAACTGGTAATGTTCCATTCCGGCATATGCCAGTAAATGCTGAATAAAAGAACAAACATCTGTCAAGACAGTCGTTATTTGGGCGCCGATACTTGAAACCAGAAGCTAACAAACGCAAGTAGTAGTGACATCCAGCAACAGTGACGTCCGGTCAACGGCCATAATGAATATCTGCTGTCTCCAAGGGACAGTGCAGCTATTTTACGTACAGACCAAACCAGTAGAGCTCTGGCTGCTCCAATGACACACCTAGAGGCTCGGTCGACAATGCAACAGATGGGTGTGCGTGTTGAGCAATTACTCTGTCAAAGAGGTCCGATCATACACAACAAAAGCATCTTGTTGCATAGAACTAGATTTAGCCACCTGTCAGCGCCATGATAAATTGAGTTGTTCCGTTGTTGGCTCGAAATTAGGCTAATGGAATATATACACCTCATATGTACAGTGTTTTAATGAATAAGGTAACAGTATTAAACACGTGAAAGCATGGGGCATTAAGCAAATTGCTTGCAGTCAAACTGTTCTGTTACGTTTTACATTAAAAATATTGCAAGGACATGAAAATGAGTTTCGAATTCTGTGCTGGATATATACGGTGCCAGCCCGAAATTTTATACGTTTAAAACATTATATATAATATAACACTTGTAATGTGTGACCACTGTAATGGATTTATTACCTTGCATCAGCAAGTTCACACAGCAAGTGTGTTGTTAAGCTCCCATTACTTGAAGTATTTCTATCTACTGTCACACGTACAATATTTTTAATACAGCAATTACTTTAGTCACATACCTATGAGCCAACATACCACAAAGAACTGCGACGCATTCTCTCACACCACCAATCTCGAATACTAAAATACAAATCGAGAGTACACGCCGCTTTTAGCACGAGATTCTAGTTCTATTTTGCACTCGATACACAACATAAGAACTGACGTCATTGAAAAATATAAACTGAATGGGTTTTAGAGAAAGTTGTGAAGAGAGGGTGCACACTAAGCGACAGAGAAAGAGAAAACAAGAGGAGGTTATAGGCAAAATGACGTAAAGAGAAGCGTCACTCTTTATGATCTTCAAGGGCAGTCAAATCCAGTGCGTGACGTTTGAACAGTCCCAACCATGCAGAAGGTCTAGGGCCCGAGATCAGACATACACAATGTGGAAATTTCCAAGCATAGTGTTTTTCCAGTTCCTTTTATCTCTATGCTCATCCATCCCACCCGTCTATCTGGATCTATTGCATCTCCTCTTTTCCGGGTATGTGGATGTTCTTTGTACATACGTACACCCCACAGAACACCTTGCACTAGGTGTCGGCCCGTCGCAAGACCTCCAAGTATAAAACCAACGCACACGCAGTGAAAACGCAAATATCCACGGCCCTAATGGGATTCGAACCCACGATCCAAGCATTCGAGCAGTGAGACAGTACACGGCTTGGAAGAGCGCCGCTAGTTCTCTTCCCTCACCTCCAACATAATGTAGAGTTCGTGTCAGGAATACCACGGTACAGATCGTAAGCTAAGCACCGCCGCCGCCGCCACCACCACCACCACCACCACCACCACCACCACCACCACCACCACCATTACCACCATTACCACCATACATAATCATCAGAAGACACATTGAAATCCCATCCAATGGATGCAAATGTCTGTTATGAAATCAACCATGTAAGGCAGAGTAGTCACGGAACACGGGTACAGTTACTGTCACTGCTAATGTATATCAATAAAATGAACCAATAAACGAACCTACAATCAAGAGTGACACTTCCTCATACACGCAACCAAATCCAAGAAGACTCCTTGAGCCATTAATAGTCGTTCAGCTGGTTAAGAATTCCCATTTGTTTATGAAACTCGACGGTCCATTACCGCGTTCACAGGAGCTGTTCCCTGACCCCTTTTCCTGTGCCACGTGCATACTGTCAACATCTTCTTGCCCCAGCCTCTGTAGCCCTACTGCAGGCACTTTTCGCAAAACAAGAGTGAGAAGTGACTATTAGTTTCGCCATGCCTGCCTGTCTGTCTGTCCGTCCGTCCGTTAGCATGTATCAGAGCTCTTACCACCAGAATGTATTTAGTTACATTTTAAATATGGAATTTTGTAATAAAATTTGTGGGCGTATTCAATGATTAAAATCGGACAAAAATAACCGACAGTTACATGGGGATCTACACACCTGCAAGACCTCCGGGAATAATTGGCCTTTTTAACTGAGGCAGAAGGTATTTTTTGTAACAAATGCGCTGAGGCCGAAGGATAAGTCTGTATAACAGAGACTCTTGCACTGAAAATAGGAAGCTAAGGCTACAGATACAGTAGGGCATCGAGCATGTTCGACGATATACACGTAAGTTGAGTAACGACATCTAAAACACCGACTGTACGTTGTCCCACTTAAGATATCGCGATGACGATCAGCTGTATATCTGTTACTACGGAGAAATCTTAAATGTGAATTAAATACGCAAGTCATTTTCTGGGAAGCATTCACAGAGTTAACAACCAGGGAGGAAAAAAAAAACAGCGAAAGAGCCAGATGTGTTGGGTATGCGGGAATTTTTCGTAATTTGTAATATTATCCTTCGTCTCTGCCTACACCTCTAAGGAGTTTTCTCTTCACGCTGCCCGACTCAATACTTATTTACTTACTTACTCCATGGTGCAGAGTCCTTCTTCAGAAGCTAACTGGTTTGCAGATAGTCAAGAAATTCCCCACATTTCACAGAACCCGAAGGTTCCTTACCGCACTCACAAGCGTCCGCCTCCTGTCTCTATCCTGGGCCAACCCAATCCAGTCCATATAACCACATCCCATCTCCTGGAGATCCATCCTAATATTATCCACCCATCTACGTCCAGGTCTCCCCAGTAGTCTCCTTCCCTCCGGTTTCCCCACAAAGATCCTATACACCCCCCTCTCCTCGCCCATACGCGCCACATGTCCAGCCCATCTCATTCTTCTCGATTTTATCACCCGCACAATATTGGGTGAGGAGTACAGATCATTTAGCTCCTCGTTATGCAATCTCCTCCATTCCCACGTTACCTCGTCCCTCCTAGGTCCAAATATTCTCCTCAACAGACTCAGTATGTATCCGAAAATCAGTAATTATTGTAAAGACTAAAGTTCTGAGACCACGTCTAAAAATAGTTGGATCAGACTGTGCGCTGGAAAATACTCTGCGGAATTCCTTCTCGTAGTCGTGGAAGACTGCACGCAGTGTAGGAAGGAGAACTGAGGGAGAAAAAGGGAATATAAAATAACGAAGAAGGTTTGCACGTTGATGCGTCATGCGGTCAGTGAACTCTGCGGTTTATTGCAATGGGACCCAGAGACATAAACATGTCGGTGCGCATAACACTGTACCCTTTAAAGTTAGGACAGAGCACGAATAAAAGTTAACAAGGAACTTTCTATTCGACGAATGAATTGTGGTTTGCATTTACCGTACTTACAAGGGTAATATTAATCCGTATGTTGGACATGTATTTACCTAGCGGAGTACAGTTGCAAACTGCACAGCATTCATCCCACAATAAGTCACTAACAAGAAAGTGAACAACCTTGCGAACTTCAAGGCTCCAAGCCCAGCAAGTACTATTACCATACACGTATGTAACAAAGGCTCTAACATTAACTAACTATGAATTTTCCCCATAAAGTTTATTTGTGTCTCCCTTAGGATTCTTACACACAACTGTGATTATTTCCCTAAAGAGCATCCATCGTTTAGTCTAACGGAAACTCAGTTTTCTGTGAAGCGGGAACTAAAATCTTTATATTTAACGCAGTTAATTTTAGTCTGCAAGTGGCAGTCGGTCGCAGAACTTTTGCTGCCGAGTTTCGAGTTTGATACCGGGTCAGTCCATGACTTTTGCTTTCGACAAAGTGGAAATGTGAAAAATTTTATCTCCGAATGCTGCGGTTTGCGCCTGTCATTTTCATTCCACCAGTTCCCCACATTCATCTTCATCTGAATACTGCTCTTATCAGAAGGAAACTGAGAGTTTTGAGCATATAAATACTTCCACGTTCCGGTTTTTCAGCTTTTGCAGGTTAAACTTAAAAGAAACCGAAGCCTGAATCTGATATCACACAATGTCAATGTCAGACCTACATGAAAATATGTCTCATCTCCACCATATATTTCTACTCCGAGGTGATTAATTACAACAAGAAGCAACTTTACTTCAAATCGAGACGAACTTTATGGAAACATCACAAATTGTGCGTAACTTAAGACAGCAGGCCCTGACCAATCTCGTCATTCGTCTGAAGAGACTGACAGAAACCACGGAACGTAAGCAGCAGGGCAGGTGGGACGCGGCACAGATGTGAACAACGATTCTCCCTGATAAAAACATAGATCATTACCACTAAAAGAACTTAGTCGAGGCCAATAACGAAATTAATTCCAGCCTCTCTTCATCCGGCTCTCCACTGAGGTGCAGTATGAGGTTCATGGAATGAAAATGAGAAGCAGGATCAAGTGCGTGCGAAAATTCAAGTACATTTCCGACAAATTCATTAAAAATTTCAAGTATTGGTATTGGAATTGCGTTATATTGCACATATAAAATATGTACAAAGAGACTTTAAAAGACTATATTCCCTTCTGTATTATAAGGTTAGTAAGAATTATAAATTAACATGAAACAAGTAATTGTTGATAGTAAAGTTTACGACTGCTTTACAACTGTCAGATAAACCCTCAAATTTCCGCGTAGTCACTAAATTTGTGGCTACCCGTTGAGGCGTGAACTACAGTTCTCACAAAATGTGTACGTAGGTTTATAAACCATGTCCACCAAAAAAAAAAATGTTGTCAGGGGTATGACATTCATCTACACAAAAGTTCAAACACTTGTTCTAAAATTTCGTAAAAGGTAAAGTTGTTCCTGTCCATGCCAAGAAGAAGGCGTGTAGAAGGAGCAGCCGGGCAGTACCAGCCATTTTAACCACGATATTATAAGGGTGAATAACTTCACACTCCGGCCGCTTTACCCTGGAGAAATGAACTTGGTACTTGTTGAATACAATAATCGGTGGGCCCCAGATTTGGTCGGGATGGTTTGGAGAACATAAACATATGTCCCCCCCCCACCCCCTTTACTGGGATGCGATTCCACGACCGTTCAGCGCATAGCATAGTCGCTGCAGAGACTACGCTATCCCGACTCCTTCCAATAACTCATAACTTGCCGGTATCAAGCCGAAATTCGATTACTCTTATTTCATTTATCGAGGTTTTTAGACTGCCTTTGGTGTCACACACTTAGTTCCCCAAAATTTGTCACGGGCCCAAAACGATACTTCTGGATTATATAAGTCTTCTCTTAAAAAAATATTAGAGTTAACTGAATCAAAGACGTTGCCAGCCATTTAAACCTTCTGGGATGTTACGCAGTATAGTTAAAGAAAATTAGAGTAACCGCTGTTTACACCACGAAGGCACAAATACCAGCACGCTCCACGGAAGGTCTCACGCTGCCCATTTAATAGGAGGCTGAGTGCGTCCAACAGGATGTGCCGGCGTTTCTAAACAAGAAACACTCTCCTGTCCCTGCCGGGAATCAACCCCCAGACTCTCCAGCCCATAGCGAAGAGACTACACCGACTATGCCGAATCAACTGGCAGTCGTCGACGGTCAGTCGACACTGTGTAGCATTCCAGTCTGCGGTGAATCTTTTTCTTTTAACTATGCTTGTAAAATGCGTCCGGTAGCATATACATAGATACGGCTTAATTTGTCACACTGCTCCGAAATCACTTCCAACTTTCTTTGGCTCTTACATAAACACATTTTAAATATGTTGGAATTAATTAAATGTACAGCTGATAAATAGCTGTGTAGGCATAAGAGAGATGGCAATCAAATACGCCGCATACTATGGAAGGCTCCGGCAGTACCATTTTAGCATACTTTTTCTCAATACTCGTAAAATGTAAAGATGCCCCTGTGAGGACTTCAGCATCAGGCCACCACAAAGCGTCCTGGATCTCGGCAATACATCCTACATCATTTCTCAGCCTCATGATGAGCCCCTTTATTTCTGGTACTGTACATACTAGACAGGCCTGTGAGAGTTCTTCCTATTTGCAAAAAAACTGTTTTTAGGTTTCTGACACATTTACTTTTCCACTCTTACAACCAGTCTGACAAACCTAGATTTTCAGTCTCTGCCTACATGATTTCTCACAGGGCCCACGGCCGATCTGGTCGCGGCAGTGAAGTAAAAGATCCCTAACCCATCCGGGAACCGAATCTCAGCTTTCCAGCCAATAACCTAGTCACTATAGGTACTTACTGAACTAACCTACCTTCGAAATACTTTCTGCAACAACAATTAATCTTGTTCTGATATACGAGTAAATAATCATCAATACACCAAAGCGGATTGTCTGTCTACACTCTGAGAGACAAATAAAGCAGTTTGTCCATATGAGTCGGCAGAACTGTAGTTGAACGGCTTTAGAGCAAATATCAGGTGGCCTGCATTGACTGATAAATTCATCAGATGACATCTGGTTACAAGACTAAGAAGGATAACAGGAACCATGCAGATAATGTACATGGCAAAACATTCAGTGTAATCCTTCTGTTGATTGACAAAACGAACGTAAATCATGCAAGTATCTTGGAACACGCAAAGCATAGGACAACCCAAAGAGTGAGCTTAAAATCAGGACAGGGATTTGGGCCTGTTCGCTTAAAAAGGGTCTATCTACCTATAGAAGTTCTCGCGAGGCCAATTCATATAATGATTATACATGCACAACATATATATTTACAAATGGCCATTTGATATATGCCTGACTGGAAAGAGAAGATCTTGTATTGTAGTTGCTGCTGATGTGTGTATATATGCAAGATGCTGTTGTGCTCGTGTACATGAGGCAGGAAGGACGGAACTGTGTGACCAAAATCATGTACGTATAGCCTATACGCTGATTTTTATTTTGATGAATGAAGAATTAAAGAGACATAGGATAACGAAGCACAAGTGGTTCTTATATAGTCTTTAGTACCAAAAGCACTACTATTTATCGGCATTTTACTGAAGAGAGTTTCGGCTGTTAAATGCACGTACAACTTCGAGTGGATAGAATTTTCATCCTGAAGATGACCACTTAAGAGGATCGCCATATGGAGTTGTGTTTTATCTGATAAACACATACGAAATGGTCGAGTGATGTAAAGCGTGGGTCTGCGAACGCTCACTTGCTGGGATTGCCGGTTCGAATCCCACCAGGGGCATAGATGTATGTGTCTTTTGAGTGTTGTAGAAGTCTCTGTGACGGTCCTATAATTCGTCCAGAGGATTCCTACCGAGCATCGAGTGTCTAAGGGTGACCGAGGAACCTCACAGAGAAGGCCCAGGCCCACTGGGACCGTCGAGCCATGAGAAAGCAAAGAGTTACGTGGTACACAATAAACAAGATGTGTTTGGTGGTTCTGTTTATTAATTCTTACACAGTTTATCAAAAATATTGGTGTAAAATGAATACAGTGGTTAGCATAGTAGTCACGAATAAAGAGCCAAAATAATTTATAACATATACCCACGGAATAAATAAACACGCGTCTTCGAACAACAGCAAATAATAGTTAAGATGGTCATGGTAATATTATTTGCCAGTTATACTGTATGTTTTGAAAAGTGATACTATTTAATCCACTGGAAATTCAATGGATGCTATGCATCAAAGTACCTACATATAATTAGGTGAAATCTAAGGGTTTATAAGAAGAATCACAAAAGTCACATATCTTCTGTATAAAACACTGTCTACTTTCAATAAATATCTTTGACTCATTTAGCGACATTTCGCAGCCACAATTTTATTGAAACAGAACAGCGTCCTGTAGCCGCTAAAGGTACAAAGATGTCATAGCCACTAATCCTGTATTTTCCTACAGGCACTGAAAGAGACTACAAAAGTAGATCTAAGTCAACCAGTTCAATGACCTACAACACACAACAGCGTTCAGCTGCTGTGTCAAAATCGATAAGATCAAATTCCTCCACAATTAAAACGATAATACTTGTATATGGAGATAACCACGACAGTAACATACACGCAGTTGTCACTCGCTCCAAAACACTCTTCGCTAGGGCTTTGTAGAGATTACAAGCTTTTCAGTACAATATAACGTTCCACCAAAATGCAGCCAGATTTAGGCAGTATAAACTGCTTTGCTTGGGTGATTTCCCTGCAGCTGAGAGTCCGTCTAAAGCAACAAATTTTAAGCTGTCGTCACTCGACTTCCCTTCACGAACACTTGACTCGGAAAAGAACCTCTTGAAGCCAGAATAATTTATTTATCCAACCTCCTTTACACTGCACACGGCGCAGGCGAAGGTGTCGGGGCAGCCAGTAGGACGCTACTTGGCTCACGCAGTCGTGACATTAATAATAAAAGGAGAAAAATTTAAAAAAAAGAAGAGAAAGATGCAAATTAAAGGAATAAAGTAGCTATAAGGCTTGTCTTCCTTCACCTGCCGCTTCTCTCACAAGAACACGTTAGATTTTGCTGCTTATATGTGCACTCCCGATACACTTACAGCGTCGAGTTATTCTTGGGTAAAGTTAAAAGTAAAGTAAGGTAAAGTTTTCCTGTGCATACCACGAAGCTGCATGGGGAGGGGGGGTCCACTCTATGAAGGCATATTAGGGTTTTACAGACAGCTCCACTCAGTCTTAACCTCGGCACCAGACCTAAGTCGGTGGCAAACATCACGCTCCGGTAGTCCCCCCCCCCTCCCCCCCGGAAAGACTCCTGATACCCACTGAATCAGTTCGAGTAGGCCCCAGAGCAGTTAGAGGGTTTTTGAGAAGATAAAATCTCTTGCCTCTACAGGGATTCGATTCTCGGACCGGCCATCCCTAGCCTAGTTGCTATAGAGTGGATGTATGGCGATAATAAAGGACATCGACACTGTAAAGGTGAGTCGTAGCCTCATGCCGCGGCCGCTTTACCGCTAGGAGAGGGTGGTGGGAGAATTTCATTCTCTTCCATTGATCAGAGAGTCCCAGACCCGGTCTGGACGCTTCACACACGACAAACATTTCTCAACTCTACCCGAAATCGAAAGATTCCTCGGATTCTTGCCAGTAGCCTGGTCACAGTGGCGGCTGATTTATCCCGACTTCTATTTCCCTTCACAGAGAAATCACAAGCTTTGACTTTCACTTTCTCTTTCCTGCAGTTTATTTTACGATACTAGCAGTGTACTGTCAATGGCAGTGAGATTTATGTCTGCCGAACTGGAAATAATCTGCAATAAGTGGTCGTGGTCTAATCGTAGTACTGCCCTGACATTTTCTGGAGGGACTAACAAAAGAACTATGCAAAACCTCAGGATAGCTGGTGTCCTGGCTGAGATTCAAATATCGCGACTTGCGAATAGTTAGCATTAGTATTTACTTATTCCGCATTACAACTAACTCCCTGGAATACAGTAGTTGGAAAGCTGATAATTCCTGCTAGCCAAGAAATTCCCCACACTTTATGGAACCCGAAGGTTCATTACCGTGTGCACAACAGCCCATCACTTTTCCGTATCCTGAGCCAGATAAATCAGTCCACGCCCCCAATTTTATTATTAAAGATCCATTACAATATTATCCTCAAATTTACTCCTAGTTCTTCCAAGTTATCTCTTTCCCTCAGGTTTCCCCATTAAAGCCCTGTACGCACCTCTCCTCTCCCCCAAACTTGCCATATGCCCCACTCATCCTACTTGATTTGATTACCCGAATAATATTTGGCGAGTAGGCCTACAGTGTTACAAATCATTACTCTGTAAGGGTTCCGGACTGAACAAAATGATTACAAAAGAAAATAAAAACCTTGACGTACAACTACAAATTATATTATTATATCTCAAACTTTAAATTAATTCATACACAATATAAAATGTGTGACACATTTGGTAATGCAGTCTCCCTAAAATCGGAGATAAAATTCCCAAAAGCATCCTCGATATATACACAAGTACAAATAAGCCTCGAATTATTCAAAATTCATTCCAAAGTAAGTGCACATAAACGTGTTTACTTATATATTTTCGCCCTAA
>Ga0123357_10006458_pt1 | contig 14317 bp, 11 predicted proteins | sample TergutEmb28metaG_FD_89873 | JGI IMG/M metagenome (GOLD analysis project Ga0123357, IMG submission 89873) | Embiratermes neotenicus P4 segment gut microbial communities from Petit-Saut dam, French Guiana - Emb289 P4 | ecosystem: Host-associated > Arthropoda: Insects > Digestive system > Gut ...
CAAGTGGATTCTGCACCACCATATATATATATATATATATATATATATATATATAAAAGAAATTTGACAAATATACCTACTGTATTGAGAAGGGCAGTTTTTCGCGGCCTGAACGTATGGGGAACCGATTTCCAAACAATAAAACAAACGTACTTAAGGACCGTAAACTTTATAGAGTACCAGATATACAGAGGAAAACTGGAAGGCCCACAAGATATTTCAGAACCAACACCACACTGATTGGACAAAGTGGTATTGCGAGCAAATGGAAACTGTTTGCTCACCGTAAGCAGTTTTGGCTTTTGCGACAATCAGCATGATAGCTTTGTGACGATGTATTTTCATGAATTTCCTGTCCAGAAATTCGGAGCCGCCCATTTTCATGTGTTCCGCCATCTTAACCAGTCGCTTTACGGTCACTATATAATTCAGATACTGGGATCACTATGTGGCAGTAAATGGAGAAGCGAGTTATGTATCACTTATGGAGCGAGAGCTATGTTGCGTACCAAGTTCCGCCAACAAATGGGGTAAGCTCACGGTATGTTCACGGTAAACTCACAACGCGCTCATGGTATCTCACGGTACGATTACCTTAAGCTCAAAGTACCCTTACGGTTACCTCCCAATACGCTCATGGTATGCTCACGGCAAGATCACAGTACGCTCACAGTACGATCACAGTTAAGCTCACAGCAGGCTCACGGTGTGATCACGGAAGCTCAGTCCTCCATCCTAACTTTAAAATTTAACCATATTTGCAGGACTACATTCTTTTGAATCGAACAGGTCAAGGCTAGATGTTAGTATGCATATGTCGGCACGAAATATCAGCACTTTGAATTTTAACTAAGAACGTGTCAACATTGTAATAACCATAGTGTAGACATTGTAGGACTTTGTGGCTGCTCTTGTACACCTTTTTTTAGCTTTTAAAACTTGCATATTTCATATAAGATACTGGTATGTTTGTATTACGTATTCATTTGCACGTAGATATCCCTGAAAATGGCGGCGAACTAATTGTCGAAACATTCTAGAAGGTAAAAGCTTACTTATGACTTTTAAATTCTGTTATGTTGGTATAAGTAAAAGATTATGTTAGTCAGCCTTATTAAAAACAGTTTTAAATAATAATAATATAATTGATTTAACAAAATTCTGAAGGCCCCCTGTTAGTGTTAATTAACGAGCTAGTAGTGTCTTAAGAATAACATGCCTTCTGCAGTAACAGTTTTAATGCACTCAACGTTAATCTATGCTTTCCCATGACGCGCGCAGCTGACAGTAGCATGTCCAGTTCGAAGCATGCACATACTGCTTTTTTTTACCTTATATAACAAAAGTCATTTAACAATACATTTTATGGAGTCGTGTTTGATGATCCACTGTGGGTATCAATTTTAAAGCAGTTCTCCTGTGCTTGGGGTTCCTGCACAGGAAGGCACGCCAAACAGGGGAATCCAGAGAAGATACTGCCACTAAACTTCCAAGGGTAGCCGGGATGGTTCAGTCACTATCGTGACTAGCTTAAGGGCTACCTGGTCCGGGATTCGATGTCCGGTTAAGGAGGTTTTTCTCTCCCTTAAAGCGCTCAGACCAGCCATCTGGTACCCACACAGTATAATATTCTATGGGCACAGGTTTGTCGCTTTCCCCGGAATAAGGCGGCCGAAACGTGAATCTGACAACTCTCCTGCAATTAGAGTCTTAATTGAAAGATAAATGATCTATAGATTTTCCCCCATACGCCTGCATGGCACATACAGGGGAAAATTTAAATTCTCCACATTCACTAAAAATGTTTAGCCACAAAACATTATATAAAGCAGAACTTTGCATTTATGTCGAACCTGGTACGGGATATGCAAGATATTGGATACTAAATTTGAACTAAATCAAGGAAAAACACAAAACAAAGTGAGTTGCTAGATAAATGTCTTCAGGTACTTGCCTCCGTGTAGTGGAAAATAAAGGTAATAATGTTTCGAGTGGACTTGCTGTCTCCATGTTCAGGATGTAAGTGTAAGAAGTTGCATATCACAGGCAATGAACAAAGGCCATTAGCTACGTGTACCCTCCCAATAATTTGCTCTGAAGATATAGTCAGCATGATCCTCTGAAACTATGGTATGTTTCTACCAGACCACACTTAGCCACATTGCATAAACTACTTATCTCCCTATTCATGCAATGAGAATTTCAAATCTAATAAGTAGTGTAGTACATAAACAATATGACAGGTTAACCCTTTACCTGCTAATGTGGAGAATATGGTGATCTCCGAATAATGCTAGCAGATGGCAGATGGGATTTAACTCAGCGTTTAAAGGGTTAAATCGACGGCGATCATGGTAGGTAGAGTTGATACAGTCTATTTATTACAGTTAGAGTCGGTAAAGCCTATTACAGCTGAAGTCGGTATAGACTATTACAGCTACATTCGGTAAAGCCTATTACAGCCACGGTCTGTAAAGCCTATTACAACCACAGTCGGCAAAGCCTATTACATCTACAGTTGGTAAAGATTATTAGAGCCACAGTCGGTAATTGCAACCACAGTCGATAAAGGCTATTACAGCCACCGTCGGTAAAGCCTGTGACGCACACAATCAATAAAGCCAGTAGGAGGTAAATCGATAAAGTCCATGGTAGGTACGGTAGTAAAGCCTAAGACGAAATCGATAAAGCCTATGACAAATACAGTCGATTCCTCTTCACACTTGGTCTAATGCTCTATGCAACGAAAGCCTTGTGGTTTTCTGAAAGTTAGCCATACGCAATCTGCAATGTGACTTACACATTATGAGAAACTCTGTTCCAAAGTGCGCTGCTTTATACAGTTTTACATAAGACTAGCCTATAATATAATGTTCAAGCAAATACCCAAGTACCTGGTAACATAGGTAGAATTTTCGTGCGTCGTGACCACTTACTACGCAGTTAGTACTTGTCTTCAGCCTGCTTCATTTGCCGTGACCACCTACTGCGCAGTTCTTACTTGTCTAAAGCCTGCTTAATGTGCCGTGACCACTGACTGCACATTGCATACTTGTCTACAGTCTGCCTGATGTGCCGTGACCACTGGGTGCACAGTTCACACTTCTCTACAGCCTTCCTCATGTGTCGTGACCACTGAGAGCGCGGTTCATCCATAATTATCTACAGTGTGTATTTCATTACTACCAATTTGCGTTTCACGTTTGGATTTTGGATCTCGAGCTCGTTGTGCATAAAGCTACAACTGCTTTTTAAAAGGCTACACTCAGAAGTATTTATTTAACCTACATATGCTTAAACGACACCGAAGATTTTGTAAGGGTAACATTAAGATTGCTACTGGAATGCGGCTTTGCCGTCTGGGCGGGCAGATGTGTTTCCCTTCTCCAAGCATCAAAATGAGTTTTGGCTCCGATTTGTGCCTGCAGTTTTCTCTGCAAGATTAAAAGGGTCGGTACGTGATACTTATTGTTCGCATTTATATAGTGCCACGCTAAAAGAAACGTAGTTGCATCCTCTCTTCTAGTGTGTTCTAAATTGCGTCAATTAACGACGCTGTCAATAGCTATGAGTACAGGACGTCGGTGGTATATGAATAAAAGAGTATGAAGCAATGGTGGAATAATACTGAGAGGGGAAAACCGAAGTAATCGGACAGGAACTTGTTCGAGCGTCAATTTTTTTTCGCCACACGTACCACGCGAACCGACATTTGATCGATCCCGAGGCTCCGCGGTGAGAACCCGACGACTAACCCGCCTAATCCATGGCATGACATCACATTCGTTAATTACTCTTACTTTAGAAATACAAGAGATTGATCGAACTGACTAAGTTTTAAGTTCAGTGGCGAGCTTTTGTGTTAGGGAAACTGTACATTTAGTTTCTGTTTGGACAGAGTTCTTTAGGTAGTGTTACTGAGTACAAAAAATTGTGTTGTTTTATTGTTTAGCCTCTAAATCTTATCAGAAAAAGTAGAAAAATTGGACGTTCACGTGAATTCTACGAATTACATAAAGCCAATCTAGTATCTGGAGGCTGAAAACTAATTACTGTTGTCTTGAAACGGGAAATCCTGCTGTGTTTACAATATAAGGTTCAAACAGAATGGTACTTCAGTCTAACACAAACTTATTAACAAACACTCTGTTCTCTAAGCCGAAACCTTTAACTATACCTAAAAGTAAGTATTAAACAGGTCTGAGCTAGAACAACGTGTTCAGCAATGTAATTAATAAAGTTATTACAGTTTATAAAGTGCCTTTTTAAATATTGTAAACAATATAACGACTTTGTAATATGCCTCCACACATTTTTATACATTTGGGTTTATAACCACGCTTACTTTTAGGCCGAAACATGTACCTGCGATATGAAATAAATTTTGGAAGACTGCGCACTTCTGGGATATTACGTAGCGAGTAGTGAAAATCCCTTACCGAATTATGGGTTCATGACCCCCGAAGATGAGACCGATAGTTTGTCCCGAAACGTCTTCAAGACATTACCACTACCCGCTGCGTAATAGTCCAGAACAGGGCATGCAGTTTCCATCTTCTTCGCGGCGGAAGTCTGAAACCGCACAAGTAAGGTTTTGTTAATACAAGTTCTGTTAGCATCTAGTGCCACTGAGTTCTCCCCTTTAATGATTATAGTGTTAGTTTGAAGTCTGAAGTGACGATGTAGCACGGAGACAGCAGCCAACACACTTCACGGTCGGTTGTATTTATCGCATCGCCTCACATGTCCCCACTGTCTTATGCAACAGATGGTTTATGACTGGCATCGGTTAGGGAATGTAGCTGTCATCTTTTATCTGCCGTGATCCGCTCGGCCGCTAACAAGCCTGTCTGTCTGTCACTAATCCCACCGCAGTGCAGCGCCACGCACTATCAAAATGCCTGACAACACAGAAGGCTACCAAATGCTTCACCAGCCAACCCCAGATTAAACAGCAATTTAATTAATTGTACTTCTTGTACATGGCGATTGGAGCCGGACAACTCAGTCACTACAGTGACTGCATTCGAGGCCGTATGAAAGGCAATATGTCTACAATTCCAGATAGCGGCAAAGATTTTCTCTCGCCCACAGTATTTTAACCGACTCGGAGTTCCAGTCTGTCTCCCATCCCTTGGGAACCGGGCTCTGTCCCCTGGGATAAAACGGCTGGGTGTGTTTGAGTAATCAACTCTGTCAATTGCTGAAAACAAGAATGCTAGGATCCATACTTCCACTTCTCTATATATCACCATGGCATACTGCTTAAAACTTTAAAGCTTAATGAATTTTGTTCACAAATTGTATTCGCTTGTTCCATATGATTCACACAATAAGCAACATTAACAGGCGGGTCAGTATTAGCAGGCTGATCAGCAGTTACAGGCTGGTCAGCAGTAACAGACTGATCAGGAGTAACAGGCTGGTCAGCAGTTACAGACTGGTCAGCATTAACAGGCTGGTCAACATCAAGGTGCTGGGCAGTATTAACAGGCGGGCCAGAAATAAGAGAATGGTCAACATTGACAGGATGGTCAACATTAATAAGCTGGTCAGCAGTAACAGGCTGGTCAGCCCTAACAGGCTGGGCAGCATTGACAGGCTAGTCAGCTTTAACAGGCTGGTCAACATTAAGGGGCTGGACAGTATTAACAGGCAGGCCAGAATTAAGAGAATGGTCAGCGTTGACAGGATGGTCAACATTAATAAGCTGGTCAGCAGTAACAGGCTGGGCAGCATTGACAGGCTGGTCAGCAGTAATAGGCTGGTCAACATTAACAGGTGGGTCAGAATTAAGAAAATGGTCCGCATTAACAGGTTGGTCAGGATTAACAGGTTGGTCAGCATTAAGAGGCTGGTCGGTATTAAGAGGCATGTGGTCAATCAAATAGTTTATTATACCTTGCAGCGTTTAGCCGTCCTACTGTGTTGGACGGTATAAAGATGAATGAAAAATGGATTGGAAAGGAAACAGAAGGAATGTGTCGTGATCTGATGTCAGGTAATATCATGGTGTTTGAATAAAGTGACTGAAACAAACCAAGAAAAACCTCAACAATAACGGCTTTTCAAGGTTTATGTTTGAACCCAGGTTACCTTGAATAAGAAGAAAGCATGACAGCAATCTGACGACCGTGTTCGGTGAATGAGTGAAATAAGAAACAGCGAGTTTCTTAAAGACAAGAAATTGAGTGCAATACTGAGTCAAATGCATACGTGACAGAAGTGAGGTTTTTTAGGTTCATTCGAAAAGTTGCCAAAAGGGACTCTTAGCTCCTTCATGTCTGTCTTTGTCTGTCTGTCTGTCTGTCTCTCTGACCTTCCGCATGAAAAAACTCGAAACCCACTGGACTGATTTTCATGAAATTTCATATCTGCATATTTTTCGAAAATCTGTCGAGAAAATTCAAGTTTTATTAAAATACGTTAGGAACAACTGGTACTTTACATTACGACATACACAGTATGTAAAGTTACAATACTGCCTCGCTGCATTCTTCTTAGAATTTGCTGTGTGTTAATATAATGTGACTCAGTCCTAAAGATGGAACACATATTTCTAAAAACAAAAAATTAGAAGAATACTGAAATAAGAAGTAAAATAAAACGAAACTTGTAAGAGTGGAAGAAATAAGGGAGAAAAGTAAGTAGTTTGTGGGTAATGGAGAGACAAAATTGAAATATGGAGAAAAACGGGAAAATATTTAAAATTATTTACACCGTGTTTGATTGCAGTAAGTAATGGGTTAGAAGAAAATACAGTGCAATTTAAACTCCAAGGCCGGCAATTTCTTCAACCGTATTTCACATTTTAGCAGCATTTCTAAATTAGACACATACAATTTGTACTGAAGTACGTCGTAGCAAAGTACGAAGAACGAAGCACACAACTTTCACAATACGAAAGTAACAAAACAGAACGAATGTCACACATCGATCAGTCAGCCAGTCAGTCAGTCATTGATTTTGTATTAAACCACGTATGGATTGGAGTAGGCCAAGTTAAACCCCCTTCCGTGCGCATGATTATGGGTAAAAACAGTAGCCATTGTTTTCTGCTGAAACAAAAGTCTGCTATACCGCCGAGTGACAATGTGCTACTGGAATATTGCCAGCCATGACAAAGTAACGGGAACGCGTGTGCGTGTAAAATGTACAGGACAGCTGGGTCACTACTGACCGTAACTAATGTAACCACGATAAAACACAGACATTTGGTAACCAATCGTATTAGGAGTTTCTGATAAGTGTGGACCTGCTATCTGCTATCCACAAATATGAAGATTGAGATATATAGAATTATAATTTTGCCTGTTATTTTGTATGGGTGTGAAATTTGGTCGTGCGTATGGAAGGAGGAACGTAGGCTGAGGGTTTTTGAGAATAGGGTGTTGAGGAGCAAATTTGGGTCTAAGAGGGACGAGGTAACAGGGAGTGGAGAAAACTACATATTGAGGAGGTTAGAGATCTATACTACTCACCGAATATTATTCGGGTGATCAAATCGAGAAGAATGAGATGGGCGGGGCATGTAACACGTATGGGGGAGAGGAGAGGCGCATACAGGGTTTTGGTGGGAAAACCTGAGGGATACAGGCTATCTGGAAGACCCAGGAGTTGATGGGAATATAATATCATGATGGATCTTCAGGAAGTACGATGTGGGGGCATGGACTGGATCGAGCTTGCTCAGGATAGGGACTGGTGGCGGGCACTTGTGAATGCGGTAATGAACCTTCGGGTTCCATACAATGCGGGGAATTTCTTAACTAGCTGAGGAACTGTTAGCTTCTCAAGAAGGACTCTGCTGTGTGGAGTAAGTAAGTAAGTAAGTACGTAAGTAAGTAAGTAAGTAAGTAAGTAAGTAAGTAAGTAGAACTGCTATATGAGGTCGTAAATATTAAGGAACTTGTTTGCAAATTACACATTTTCGGAAGCCATGTTACTATACACAGCAGTACAGACAAAGGATTACAGTGTATCTTACAGTATTATATTCCATATTCCATATGAACAAAATGACTGATTTGTGAGTCACAACTTGGAAACAAGTGAAAGGAAACTCGGTCCACTCGCGCATGCGTGCAGGAATATCTGGTCCTTTTAGTTTTCAGATTTTAGGCGCGTTCGCCAAATTGCGAGAAGCGACTATCATGTCTGTCTGTCCGTCTATCCGCCAGTCCGTCCCCATGGAACAACTCGGCGCCTATTGGACGGACTTTCATGAAATTTAATTATATTATTGGAATTATGTCCAGAAAATTAAAATTACATTAAAATCTGACAAACATAACGGGTAAAATATATGAAGATTAATATATATTTTTGGTCACATCTCGCTTAATTCTTCCTAAAATAAGAAATTGTTTGGATAAATTTGTAGAGAAAAGAAGAACAATTTAATGTTCAATATATTGTGTTTTCGGAAATAGTGCCTTTTATAAAATAAGGTGGAAAAATAAAGTAAAGCCGAGCAGGCCACAGATGACAAAATGGCGCAGGCGCGTTGCATGCTGGATATCTACGGCTACAGACACACAGTCACAGCACGTAATACTTATGGTTGCAAGAACGCACCTCAATGTTACGTTACACGTACATTGCCTGTCTTTTCCTTCATGTCCAGCTCAGTTATGCTGTAAGTACATTTCAAACACGGAGCGCAGTACAGTACTGCCTGTAAAATTGATTGGTCCCTTGCTCACTGATGTCAATAATGCATCAGAACAATTTGACTGTGACAGCTACTTTACGCAACTGATAAGGTAAACGTATAGTAAGACAGCTTTGTGCTTATTTACTCTGTGAATACATTATTATTTGAATGCAGGACCAAGTTTTCTGTAATCCATTGTGTGAAAGTCCTTCGCTTTTATTGGCAAATACTGCAGCATTTTATGTATGTATATATATATATATACACACACACACACATACTTCAGTACATACGTACATACATATACCTATATATACACATACATACACACACAAACAAAAAACATACATATTTACATACATACATATATACATACGCACATACTTACATACCTAAATACTTACATACATACACACATACATAAAACATACATACATAATAACATACATACATACATACGCACACACATATATATACATACATGTATACACAACTACATATATATGCATACACACATAGACATACAAACACATAAATACATGATACACGCATATGTATATACACAACTTGTGTGAAGAAGAGCACACAGAATGCTAACAATTGGGAGCCATTGCCAGACACATTACGCACTGCCTATATACAAGCAGCAGACAATTTACTGGCAAAAACCACTCGTACTAGTAGCAGTACAATGTTGAACAGCAGGCAAAGTGCTGTGAAGGGAAGAATGTAGTTGTGGGAATTGGCGGGCGATATGTTTAGGAAGGTACTGAGGAGGAATAGTGTTGTTAGATCGAAGGCTGCCACTTACCTCTGTGAGACTACGTGGGCACGTAGCGTCGAAATGTGGCATGTTGAATGTAAGGGACATGCACTTGTTTCTTGAAGTAGAAAGGAGGAGGGTAAGGGCCGAGACGTGAGCAAAAGAAGGCACGATAGCAAATGAGGAACAGGAAGATGTGATAACGTCGGCGTCAGTGACGTCGAAACGTGTTCAAGTTTGTTTTATTGTAATAGATGACATTAATCATAATTATCACTTCTGCTTATGTACAAAATTCTTCTTATTTAGCCAATTAAAATTCTGCGCAACTTTGAATACTTTTCATATGACAACTTCTGCACAGTGTCACGTGACTGTGGACTTCTAACGCCCCTTGTTCTAAGTTTACTGCCACACAATATATGTAGTTAATACACTGAAGATTACTTCTGACTTTTGGTGCATGAACCCTTAATTTTAATAAAAGACTCCATTAAGTTTGGTATATTTTGCCCTTAATTTTGGTACAAATGCCATTAATTTAGGTACATATTGACCTTAATTTTGCTACTTGATTCATATTTCCCTTAATTTTGGTAAACGAAACCATTAATTTTGGTATATATTGTCCTTAATTTGGTACAAGATGCAATTAATCTTTTTACACGACGCCCTTAAGTTTGGTACATTTGCCCTTAATTTCGGTCCACGACGCCCTTACGTTTGGTACATATTTCCCTTAATTTTGGTACACGACGCCCTTTATTTTGTTACACGACGTCCTTAATTTCCTTATACGACGCCCTTACTCACAGCATGCCCTTGAAGTTGGAAGTACCAATTTCTTTCGAAACACCCGTCAGCACTCACCCAACGACACAACATCACAGCACAGAAGACCCAAACCCTCAGCAATACCGCTGTGACAGCCTCAAATCTTGTAAGCTACACACAGCTACTTCAAATTAGTTTCAGTTTTTGTCAGTACTAGCGTCTACAAATGTAGCAAGATGATGGCGCATATGGATACTGTAGTGTAATGTCGTGTTACTGTGTACAGACACAGATAGGAAACGCAGAAAGACGGAAATGCTCAATTTTGTAGTCAATTTACATATATTAGTCAGCGCTGAGAGACAGATGGCAAGATACACATTGTTTACACAACCTGTACCTGCTGGTACTGTCACATTCATGAATTTCACTCTCACGTTGTTTATAGATCATCATCATCGTCGTCTTCACCATCATCATCATCATGACATCGCAAGTTTTAGGTTCATTGTGGCCTGTTACTCTTGGTCATGAAAAGTTCCTGATCTTTCCATCTATGTCATGGTCTCCCCAGATCACGCCATCCTCTCCCATGACACTGGAAGACCAATAGTTGGAGGCGAACTTGTTCCATTCTTGCCACATTTTTTTCAGTTCTGTTGGTACAGTCTTGTGTCTGCAACTATGCAGATTGCTTGTAATTCTGTTTGTGAAGCCTGGTTAAATCAGAAAGTCGTCTGAGAGATCTCATTAGAGTTGCTCTAATTTATATTCAAATCTTTCATTTAAAATCCAAACTTCCGAACCCTCTCGAAGTTCTGCCTTTAATCTGATCTTGTACACGTGTGGTAGCGATTAATAAAACAGCTTCATATTGATCTGTAAATTATATTGCACTCCAGAATTTTAGTTCAGTGTTTTTTAGTTTCTGATATCAGATGTCCAAGATAATTAAAATCTGACATGTGATCTATTATTTTACCTTGAATTTCTATTTAAACTCTTTGTATGTTTTCCCACGTATTCCCGTTGCCTTACGTTTAGTAACTGACATATTCACTTCATATATCCTTGTCATCTTACGTATACGGATATCAACATAAAATGGCCGAGCAAACGGAATGATAGTATTTAATACGCAACGAAAAATTCATTCTATTCCATCAGATGGATTGATAAATTGGTTTTATTTCTTCTCAGAAATCTGTGAGATATGACGTAAGAAATCTGAACACAAATGCCAAATACTGATCCTGCTGTGAGGCACCATATTTCAGTCTGCAGTCTCACAGCAATATTACGTTAGTATTAGCAGTTTTATTTTTCATAGGAGATATCCGTAAGTTTTCTTTCAGTCAAAATCTTGGAAAAAACATTGCGGATTTCTGGAACGTGACGCCATCTCATGAGTGGATTTTTTTTTTGTGTGGTCGACCGTTTTGGAAAAGTAAGAGGTAAAGAGCAGGATAACATTAAGGCGAAACTCCGGGGTCAAAATGTGCGGAATTAGATATTTATGCTTCAAGTAGCAACGGATAATTACTATTAATGTTTTATTTTTTGTCATTCTAATACAACTGTACTTTGTGTACCCACTATAATAGTCATGTCTCGCTGTATGTTACCCAGCACTTATTTTGCATCACCAAAAGAAATGGAAAGTAGCGATGAAGTTAAATGTTTTAAGCATTTAATTTCGATATTACATCATTTTTACGATACTAAATTTCGTTGCTATTTGAATGTGTAGTTCTGTGCAAAAATGCCGGAACATGTAGCCAGGCTGAAAATGCGTTATAAGTGAGTACAGAAAATAAACTTTTGTTCGACTGATAATAAGAAGAGATATAAGCTGGATATAATGCCTTGGAGTGGGGGGTTTTCAATCTCAGAGAAGTGGGAGAAGCAATGGTGTGGGGAACACAGCCCTTTGTAGGGAGGAAGACGACACTGTCCACATAAATTTTACGTCATTCATTCCCGTGCACTGACAGTGACTAATTTAAAATAATTCAAAACAAATGCAACATCCAGTATTTACACAACTATATTACATTAAAATATTCCTACACATTTTAGCGTAATATAACTGTGTAAATTCACGATTTAGCGTACGTTGGTGAGTTATTATATTTTTTTCGCGTACTTTTGAAGTGTTCAGGAACGCAGAGGTGAAAATATAAATTTTTTCGTAAATGGCTCAAAATTAAAAAAAAAGACGTAAAAAAAGCGAAATGTGTTGACATTACACATTTGGGAAATGAATCAGACGGTATGTGCTAGTTTGTCAGTGGGGAAACAAGACGACGAATATAGTGTTAAGGGTGAGGGAATGTACAGAATTGTTGTAAGAACAGAAAGTACGAGGTATATATGTGGTGAAGGCGATTTTATCTTATTAAAATTGAAAAAAAAGAAGGGTTAAAATATGGAATTTTGGTGGGTGCAGTCTATTTTGAAAGTGGATTCAAGCGATAAATAAAATTTCTCTTGATTTAGACTAAGAATACTTGAAAATTTATACAATGCACCTTATCTAAAATAATATTTTATTTCTTAATTTTTTGATGTCTTCTACACGTTTAGAATCCGAGGGCTCATCTTCAGGAAGACGGTAGAAAACATCACGAAATTGAAAATTAAAATATTAATTTAGAAAAGGTGGATCTTGTTGGTTTATGTTGTGTAATTATACTACAGTGAACGGCGAAAAAACACAAAATTATAGAAAAATTATATTGAGAGACACAAGTGAGGGTGTTGGTAACTGGTGCAACTATCTCAGGATATTTTCCGATATCAGATATTAATAACAGCGCTGTTGAAACTTCAGGTTCTGTTGCAATATTTAATTTATAATTACGGTCGATTTTATACATTTCATAAAGTTTTTATACATTTTAATGGCTGAATTTCATTCTACCCAAAGCTTTTCTGTTCGATAAGAACCTTCTACAAGCTGTGTATCAGTTTAGAACACAAGGCAAGATAAATTAAACTCACCCTTTCACCCTCTCAGAGCAGCCGATTACAGGACAGCGAGGGTGGATTCAGGCGATGAGAGAGGACAAGTGTTGAAGTGGGAGTTGGGGGGGGGGGGGGGGGGGGGGACCGAGGGGGGGGGGGAGGTGGGGGGGGGGGGGGGGTGCCTTGAACGAAACGAACTCCTACCTCCAGTCCTTTTTTTTTCTTCTTTTCTTTTATTATTCCCAGACTCTCGCAGCTCTAAAAACCTTAATGCGCCTATTAAAATTCATTGTCTGTTCCCTGGCCAAGTATATGAAGTGAAAATATATCTCGAGGACGTGTACTGAATAAGTAATGAGGTATTTCTTCTCTTTCTCTCAATTCCGTTCTCTTTTATCTTTATTTCTGTTTCTGCCAATAGTAATGGATGTTGTTTGTCGCACATCAGACAATGTGTAACTAAAATAGAGCCAAAGTTGGAGATGAAATTGCCACTAATAGCAAATGAAAGTATCTGTAATAATAATAATAATAATAATAATAATAAACGAAGAGGAATGTCATGCAAAAGGAAGCAGACAAGAAACTAAAATACAAGGGTTTATGAATACAGACATAAGGAACGTGGAACACGAAATGTATGATTATTTTTCTTTTCCATGGCGCAGGCGCCCGTAGCGGGCCCAGCCTCCTCATTACCGAGGCTTCACGATCACGGTAGGAGTCCTCTGGACAAGTGATCAGCCCGACACTGAGACCTCTACCTGACAACACACAACACTTACAAGAGACAGACATCCATGCTCCCAGCGGGATTCGAATGCGTAATCCCTGCAAGCGACCGGCCGTCGACCCACGCCTTCAACGGCGCGGCCACTGGGTTCGGCCGTTCGAAGCTATACACCGCCCATTCTAAGTACAAAACCCGTAAACATGATTAAAATCGGAAAAGCGCTCTTCTGGGTCATTACACAGCGAGTAGTGGTAAGAAATTACCACTCTTCACTGCGTAATAACCCAGACGAGCGCAGTTCTCATACAAGGTCTGTAAATAAAGTAATGAGACTGATTCAATATAACTCTGTACTTACTTTTAAACTACAAATCGAGTTTGTCCCCTTCAAAATAGTTCCCTTGGGAGGCTACACACCTCCGGA
>Ga0123357_10006459_pt1 | contig 14315 bp, 6 predicted proteins | sample TergutEmb28metaG_FD_89873 | JGI IMG/M metagenome (GOLD analysis project Ga0123357, IMG submission 89873) | Embiratermes neotenicus P4 segment gut microbial communities from Petit-Saut dam, French Guiana - Emb289 P4 | ecosystem: Host-associated > Arthropoda: Insects > Digestive system > Gut ...
CGTTGGAGGGGAGTAGGGGTACAAGTAGTATGACATGTACCGGAGGCTGCGGGTACAGTTTTTAATACTCCTCATGATGTGTGCTATGACACCCGAAACATGTAGAGTAACTTTGCAGTAAATAAATATCTGTATACTGTTGCATATATATATATACACACACACATCCTGTTGCGTCGGGCACATCACTCGTCCAGAAGAATCCTACCGAGTGTCATTGCTTGCCTGTGTGATCGCGGAACCTCTTAGAAAAGGCTTAGGCCCAATGGCGCTGTCGGGTCTCGTGGCCTGACAGCCATATATTTGCACTACGCCACGTCATTTTGCAGATCAGAAAAAGGCTGATCAAGGCTTGTACATTGGAGTGAGAAAGTGGACAGAGAAAATTGTCACCAAACATTAGGGTGAAAGTTTTGATGCTGTCCAAGCCAGGATCCATCAGACCGCCCATGAAGCAAAATGTGGCCCAAAAGCAAACGCATAACTGCAGTCTTCTGCACTTCGGACCTCAGGGAAAATCCAAACATTTCTCTAAGGAAGGTTAAAATTTTTATACTCTTAAATGTTGTAATGTCACGAAAAAGCTAGCTATTTTAGACACAATTATCTGGATTTCTAAAATTATGTTTAAAAAATACAACGTGGTATTTTTCTTTCATATTATTCAGTCGGACTGGAGTCTTGTAAACATTTTTGACGTTCATAGGACCGTGCATCGTACTATTATTTCTAAAGTAAAACCAACTAGATGCACCAATGTATTAAATTTATTTTATTTTGGGATGGCACTCTACATGTTTGGGACGGTCTTTCCGTCCATCATCAGGAGTTCAAGACTGTACATGCAGCAACAGGCATTTGTCGAACAGATACTGCTGTCTGCTTGCTACAGATACTGCTGTCTGCTTGCTACAGATACTGCTGTCTGCTTGCTAGCAAACAAACAGCAGTATCTGTTTGACAAATGCATGTTGCTGTATGTATAGTCTTGAACTCTTGGTGATGGACGGAAAGACCGTCCGAAACATGTAGAGTGTCATCCCAAAATAAAATATATTTGATACATTGGTGCTTCTGGTTGGCTTTACTGTAGAAATAATCTTGTAAACATTTCCAAAACACGTGTTTATCAAACATGCAATGTGGCCAACGTAAAAAATAAGAAGTAAAACAAAGCAGTAACTTCTATGCTTACACAAATCAATAGTCTACATTACATATCGACAAAAAGTTTCCTGTTGTAGCGGTTAGGCTACCAATTTTCAGGTAGACAGGACCGCAGATTGTGCAGAGACTATTAAATGTGGCGATGGAAGTCAGCAATGGCTATTGGTAATAATAGAAACAAAGAGCGGGGTAAAATTATCGCTAATCACGGAAATGAAATTAACCTCATCAGTTAATGTTGTGTGACACTCGAATAATTAAGCTGGTAAGAATACTGTAAAGTAGTTTTTAAAACACCAATACAAAATAATATGATTTGATAAGCAACTTTTGGGTAATTCGAAACTTAACGAGTTACACTGCTGTCATCTCAATTACGACACACTTTTTTTTGTTAAAATGTGATTTGAGACAAAATTACAATAAACGAGATAGCATTATGTAGGATAGTCGTCAGGAATTTTAGAGGTCTAGGCAACTGCGTCCAAACTAGATATTGCGGAAGAATGTAACGTCTTCCTCTCAACAGTTGACTGAATTACGTCACGTACAGAAATCTTCAAATCTGAAGATGGATGCAGAATCTCTCTCAGCAGCTCTAGTGTCTACCAACTAATTTGCAAGGTATCCTAACACAAAGACCGTCGTAAAACGGCACGTATCATGAAATGACACAAACTTAGATCATATTACGTGGTCAATCGCGCTCATCTCTCGTTTTTATAGCAACAAAATTTTCAACCAAATAATTCTGTAGAATAGTTTCTTGCCCATTTTCTGTTAAATTACGCATGAAGCAGGTCTTTGTGAACGCTATAAAGAGGCTAGGAATTTCTTGATCACCGATTGACTACTAGCTTCTCAAGGAATCTGCCCCAGGGAGTAAGTTTACATTCAGTTGGCGAATTCTGATCGAAATTTCCTATAACATAAAATGGTGGGAGTGACTGGAGTAGAAATAAAATAAATGTGGTATATGCAGAAGTTTCATCTCTCTGAACTAAATGTTCACACTTCAATAAATCAATGAATGAAGAAGCCTTAACAAATGCGCGTTGAACAGATGCCTGGTACAATCAACGGATACGTACAAATGAATCCATTCAATTTACAGTCCAATGTGTTTAGCAGGAGATGAATATGTTGTTAATATCCTACAAATACGACTTTAATGATATTTTGAACTATAGAAGTTAAGGCTTACCTTCATTTAATCTCCTACTGGTTATTACACGTAATTAAATTACTATGTACAAGCAGGCCTTTTCGGTGATGAGCCATTTTGAAAAGGGACACAATGTTTACACTTTAGACGAATCTGTATCACGGCCGTAGTGTTGTATGACGACTTTGACACGTCATTGGTTTTATATTCTATATTAAGAGCTATTCGCCTGAAAGAAATAGCGTATTAAATTTTAAATAATCCTAGTCAGGTTTTAATTCCGAAGTAAGTTTTGTAATCCAAGAATAAGCTTCTTGCACGATAATGATACTTAAGCAAACAAAATGTACGCATTATGATTATGCTTGAAGGTAAACACGGTATGGGTCAAGGGTAAAGCTATAGTTTAAACTCTCATAATTGTGAGATACGAAGTTACTAGGGTGTTGGTGATGTATTATAGGACACGACGGCTTTTGGTTTTGTGAATTATGTATGTCCCAAAGTTTCGAACGAACCTAAAACCTCCATATTCAGAACAGAAGCCTTGCATCAACGTACACAGCGTAACGTTCCATAAGATCGTACGTACATTGTGTACGAGTCTTGGTTCCGCTCGTCCTGTGCAGTTAACGTTCATTTCCGCACGATAACGTTCAGTGACTTATATTCGTGTACAAATAATTGAAAATGAGACGGGAAAGTCATATTATGTGTATTGGACCGTGCATCGTCTTGATAACTGAAGAATAAAATCCAAATATTTGCCACGTATTATGCTTATGTTAGACTCAACATTTTTCGGGCACAATTATGCCCATCATCAGGAGAACCAGACGACCTGTGTGGTAACCAACGCGATCGTCGTGAGGCCCTAATGATGGGTATAATGGTGCCCGAAACATGTTGAGCCTAACGTAAGCATAATATAGTAATAAGTGGCATCTAGTTGGATTTTATTCTTCAGGGAAAGTCATGTTTTGCAAAAATATATTTATGCAGATTTAATGCAATTTAATACATGATTTAAAAAAATTACACCAGTTAGAAGACGCGGGATTGTTTCCCAGACATGTTTCGGTTATTGACAGTAATCATCCTCAGAGAGAATATATGACAAAAAGAGTATACGTGTCATATTTTAACATCACATACTGATAAATAAATTTGTTTATGTATACCATTTACCAACGATGACGATATGTTTTAAAATCTATACTTACGTACTTACTTACTTACTCCACGCAGCAAAGCCCTTCTTGAGAAGCTAATCGGTTCTCAGCTAGTCAAGAAATTCCCCGCATCGTATGCAACCCGAAGGTTCATTACCGCATTCACAAGTACCCGCCACATTTCCCTATCCTGAGCCAGCTCGATTCAGTCCATACTCCCACATCACGCTTCCTGAAGATCCATCTTAATATTATCCTCCCATCTACGCCTGGGCCTTCCAAGTGGTCTCTTTCTCTCACGTTTCCCCATCAAAACCCTGTATACAACTCTTCCCTGCTCCATACGCGCTACATGATCCGCCCATCTTATTCTTCTCGATTTGATCACACGAACAATATTGGGTGAGAAGTACAGATCATTAAACTCCTCATTATGCAGTTTTCTCCATTCCCCTGTTACTTCGGCCCTCTTAGGTCCACATTTTCTCCTCAACACCTTATTCTCAAACACCCTCAATATACGTTCCTCCTTCAATGTGAGCGAACAAGTTTCACACCCATACAAAACAACAGGCAAAATGATAGTTCCGTGTTATCTTAATCTTTATACTTTTGGACAACAAGCTGGAAGACAAAAGATTATTCACCGTAAGGTAGCAAGCATTCTCTGATTTCAATCTGCTATTAATATCTTCCTGAATAGAATTTTAATATGTTAAGTTTGTTCTTAAATATTTGAACTCTTCTATACTTCCAAAGGAGCTATTATCAATGTTTATATTGCGACTTCGTCCTGAAGTCTGATCTCGAAACATGACCATGTAATTCATTTGTGAAATGTACTCACTGAGGATGGTTATTCTGAACTCACGAAGCATGTTGGAGTAGCATTGCTGTATATTTTTATTACATAAAAAATTTTAAAGTTTCTAGTTTACATATTTTATCCCACTTTTCCGTGTATTATATCTTACAGTTCTTCTGTTTCGAAGTAAGACGAGATTTCGGTCCTATTTTTTTATTGCATTTATTACAAACCTACATTCAGCCAGACGATGGCTACATTTAGCCGAAGTATGTAGCTGATTATCACTTATAGATAAAGTTGTGTTTAGACTACATTTACATTCTTTTTAATTACAAGTCTAATATTTGTTATTGCTCTACATGTATATTTCATGTCTATTCACGAAAATTTTAATGCTGTTTAATTACCAAGATATAAGTTTTAAATGACAACATAAAAGTAGGGTCTTAATCACTCATGCAAAGTAGCCGTGGCTTCGAAGCCTGATCAAGTTCAGATCATCGAGTCCAAAAGTACTGTGCATTTTTTAGCATTTCCGGAGGCTCGTCTTTTGTAACACGTCTTTCCGCTTCTGCTTCTTAACTGATATCTAAGAATTGCTGTAATCCAAAAAACACTGCATTGTTCTCACACTATTAACTCCAGGCTCTAACAAGATAGCCAATGTACGCATTGAGGCGAGTTAGTTCAACCACTGTTCCAGTGGAAATTCAATAAGTATTACATAATATGAGTGTGTGTTTGTAGCCTTAGGTATCCAACATTCAATGAGAAAAAGCCATATTGTTATCTATGGCCTGCCTGACTCTACAGTATTTTTTCATATTATCTCACACACGATATGATTTTCGAAAAAAAATATTATTGAAAATAAAATATGTTTTGATTTTCTCTACACCTTCGGTCTGAAATATTTCTCATTACAAGATGAAGTGTGCAAGATATGATCATGAATGTATATTGGTTCTCAGGAGAAGTACTCATTATTCTTGTCCGATTTTAATGAAACTTGAATTTTCTGGACAGATTTTGGAAGAATGATCAAATGTGAAATTGCATGAACATCTATCCAGTGGAAACCTAGTTTTGCCATGCGGACAGAAGGACGGACGGACACACAGACATGATGAAGTTAATAGCAGCTTCTCGAAATTTTACGAGTGCACCTAAAAAGGAAAGGAAGTGACATCACGAGTATTTTATACTTTAAATCCGAGGCCAAGTACGCTTATTTGTTTCATACGGCAAGCAATTGCCCAGCCAACATATATAAACAGGAGAATATGGGTGTCTTGTATGTCGGACACGTAGCTTGGTAGGTGGATACCTAGCAAATTGCCTGGCGCTATATACCAGAAATATAATCTGCATGAGAATCATGACTTTTGGGTTGTAAAGTCGTGTAGTCAGGTGGCAATAAACCGACGTTTCGTAGGATGTAGGGTCTCCCAAAGCGACCCTAAACTTTTACTGTTGTTGTTACATTCCATACGGCCAGCAGCATTCTTAGTTGCCAATGTAAAAATGTTAAAACCCACGCACCCTTCGTATTTATAGTAGAGAGAACGTAAACACACACAAAATTTATAATTTTGATGTTTTGCTGACCGTGCATCTCAGTATAATCCTAGTAATCAACCAACTTGATGAACAAAATCTTGTTTTGTAATAAGTTTATTATATGGCTCTACATGTTTCGAGCACTATGTGCTCATTATTAGGAGGTCAAAATTGTATTATACACCATCTGGTATCATCACAATCTGTAGGTGGCCGTCCAGTGCATGGGACAGACACCTACAGGTGTGATGATACCAGATGCTGTATAATGCAATTTTGAACTCCTGATGATGAGCACATAGTGCTCGAAACATGTAGAAGCATTTAATAAACTTATTATAAAACAAGATTTTGTGCACCAAGTTGGTTAATTGCTAGGATTATAAAATTTATAGTTCACTAAAAACCAACACAGATCACTGCACACATTGAATAAGGTAAAGATGCACGTTCACTGTGGTCGATTACTGACCTTCACCATCACCAAGCGTACAGTAATATCCAACTTCTATTATAACAGACCTTGAAACTGTATTGTTACGCACACATTATTCTGCTTATCGGAATTTCTCATCTTTTGCCAAAGGTGGCGTTACTTTGTGCATATTTACTTTTCTTGTATTATCGTAAATGTGACTTAATATCTTTCACAATAATTAGTTCTTCGAATTTTGTCATACAAATTCATGCAGAAAAACGGATTTTTGTTTCCAACACTACAGTCATCAAAGCACAACTATGTCCGTTCAATAACAGCTGTTTTTGGCGGTTTTCGCATATTCGTGCAGAAAGCTTGTTATGTTCGCCAAGTTCATCCCTCCTACTGTCCGCTAACATCGCGGCTCCTGCAAAACGGTTTTGCATGACATTTGATATTAGAGGCTTGTTTGAAAATCTGTCGATAAACTCAAAATATCTTTATAATAAGACAAAAAGCCGGGTATGTTCGTGAAGACTCAAGTGTGTTTAATTGCTGCCTGCGAATAAAATTCGTCATAGAAACATTTTCGTGCAAAACGCATTACTTTTACATTGTTGAGACATTGAGGGCAACGAGAAACACAGAACTCATTTTTGCCTTTCCACTGCAAAAATGGTTAGGCGAAGACGCCACAAATTTGCGTCACACATGCATTGCTCACATAGAACACGTAATAAACCATTTATTAAGCAGATATTGTTTGAGTTTTGCTGATTTCTTAGCTGCACTGTTACAGGTATAGCTCAGCAGTATGAACTGCAACCTATAAATGTTTGGAATAAATTCACACAGTGACACGAATAAATACGTAATTAAAAATATGAATATTTTGTCTTATTACCTATCACTAAGTTAAGGAATATATTTATAAATTCTTAACAGATATTCTCACAATTTTCTTGTCCGTCAGTTATCGTGAACGCACAGCTTTAGCAGCTTTTATGCACGACAGAGCTAAGACAGTGCATACATTTGCATTGCAAAACTGCTACAAACATGCATACAGAATAAGGGAACAGGTAACGTAATCAAACGATTCCCAGTAGCCAACAGTTCAATTTGTTCATACGAACGGAGTAACTGGAACAGAATTTTAATTAAAACCACACAGTGCTCTCCTACTGTGAATAACTCAACATGTAATTCAGTTTCTTCATCGGCACATCTTACAAGTATGGCGCGCGAACTTCGGACATTTCGTTGTGGTGACCATAAATCAGTGGAGCTCACCAGATGGCAATCCTACCAACTGTCCACAATCAGCGAAGCACCTCCAAGAAAATCAAGGGCTACAAAACAGCATACCTGAAGTAGCCCTTTTATTAGCGACGAGGAAAATGCGGCCGTTCTACTTTAAAATAAGGCCCGTGATCCAATTTCAAAATCATGGAACAAAAACAGCCTATATAGAATATGAAGGATAATTATTTTATCCGCAATCATACAAAGATATTATTAAGAAATTCGTCGTAGTTTTGAAGGTGCAACGTACATTTGACATGAAAGAAGTTCATTTTACTCAGGATTTATTATGAAAAAACACAAGTAAGAGCATATTACGTAACATAAATTTCAAATTTTGTAGATTAATTCTTATCTTTTCAAATTAATCTCAATTACCACCCCAGCATTGGCACTACTGTTGACAGGGTATTATCATCAAAGATACGCGCGTGAAAAAAGTTATTTTATGCTTTGCACTGTGCATTGTCATAGAAGTATGCAATATGAACCAAACAATGCACCTTTTCTAAATTAATATTTAAATTTTTAATTTTTTATGTCTTCTACATGTTTCGAAAAAGAGGGTTTATCTTCATGTTTTGAGAACACAGTCTTCTACCTACAAGGCTGCTTACACTGATGCCTGTAAAGCACTCTACATCATACAATATACCAGTATATACAACCGTCTTCCTGAAGATGAACCTTCGGGTGCGAAACATCTAGAAGACATCAAAAATTAAAAATTGAAATATTAATTTAGAAAACGTGCATTTTTTAGTTTATACTGTATAAAAAATGTAAGTATTATTTATGATGTGGGTTGTAAATATTTTTACCTCTATTTGGTCTTCGTGTTAAAAAAATTTATTCGTCACTGATTAAGGGCACTGAAAGATTTCCTAAAGCAATTCTGTAGCAGTTACAGCGCATATGTGGAAAGACTCACATTTTTAAAATAAGACGTCATAGGCCATGTCTTAGTGTAATAAAACTGGGTACATCCATCTGCTTTCTAAAACCACGCTGGAAATGATTATTTTCAAAATTTAACCTTGTATTATATTCAGGAATTTAGTTAGAAGCACATAAGAATTGCGGCCAAAGGTATTTTTTTTCAATTCACGGCGTGTTACTGCACAAAAATAATCCACACGATGCACTGTTGGTCAATGATGTCACTAAATCCGGGATATCGTAGTCAGTATAGCGAATGGCGTGCGGCTGGACGGTCCGAGGATCGAATCCTGTTAGGAGAAGATATTTACCGCACACGTCCGTACCGAACCTTGGGCCCACCTCGCCTCCTACACAAGGTGTAACGGGTCATTATCAGGGTAAAGCGTGGTGTTGTCGACCCAATCCTATCTAGCGCCGAGGTTAAAGAAAGAGTACAGGTATACTTCTACTTCCCATCTGGGCCTTCACGGCCTGTTATAAGGTGAAATTTATACCTTTACTGCCTTTAAACACGCTTTTGTCCTGCGGAGGGCCTCAGCATTACCACATTAAGAAAAGTAATTTTACTGACGGCAGTAAATATTTAGCGCATATTCAGGGGCGGTGTTGGCTGTTCCTATTAGGTAATAATATCACGCTGTGTTATTAAAATTACGAAGACAGAACTTCTTGTGACAAATACTTAAAAATTAATTTCCTAGCTTAGAGTAAATACAGTCTCCACTACACAGAACTGTCAGTAAATACTGTATAGGGAAATAATTATTTTTCTTAAAGTCATGAGACTACATCAGTACAGACTGTTGGCAAAAATGCAAGTGTAGTGCAATGTTTCAGCAATTGTTAGATACAGTACCCACCGTGCATTAAAAACTTAAACTGAATTACATATGTTTTAAAGCACAACGTGTCTAAATATTTTAAAACTTTAGGTGCAGAACAGTTTACTGACGTTTGTCCTATACTGTGTAAGGAGACAACTGACACACTGCTATGGTAAGACGTTGACTGTCGTAGTGCTGATTTACTAAATTGTAGAGTCCCTTAATTCCTAACTGCTCTCTAAGGATCGGTGTAGTCCTTCACTTAGTCAAGTGACACGAGTAATTAACTCCGGCGCCACAGGGTTAAGAAACAAGGCGTCCCGAAAGTAACGCACAAAGCTTAATTTCCTGTGGCACAGACGCACAGTGCAAGGCATTTGTTACGCCAGGGGTGCTCAGATCTCGGGCGCCACCGCCTGGACGACTAAACTCTCTGCGACTGCGCATAATGTTTACGAATTTTCAGTATGCACCTCTCTTCACGTCACCCTTCTGATTACTTGAATGTTGTGGTAGCTGTCACATTTTTGGAATATTTGTGCACCCCTGTACTAAGATATTAAAATTATTATTATTACTATCATAATCATCAGCATCATTACTATTATTACTTTATTTCATTTTATATGAAATTGTTATTTAGGTACAGTTTTTTTTTACATATTAAATTTTTTAGATATAGCCTCAACTTTCGCATTTTCGCCATGTTTATACTTCTAACATACACCGATTTATTAGAGTTCTTATGAATATAAGTAATTTAAAGATTCCGCCGTCGTATAAATGAGATCTTCGCTCTCCTGAAAGTTAGTTACCGACGGTCGGGGACAGCCTATCGGTTCTAACTTAATGTGTCAAGCAGTCCGAGAAAAGACATACTGTTTGACACTTGAAGATGAGAAGGATGTGTTATCCCGAAGCGTCGGTAATAACTATTAACCTAGGCTGCGTAAGAACCCAGAACAGCGAAGATCTCATTTCATATGATTACTTCCAACATTTCGATTGTTACCACCATCAAACAGGAAGTTAAAAACAGCCTTATAACACGACAACACTGTTGGAATTTTACATTCTGCGATATAATATCTAAACAAAAATTACTTCATCACAGTGTATCGGGCCTGAATTTTAGGATATCCACTAGATGACATGAGTGTCACTCCTGTCCGTCACGTTCGTAAAATCGCCACCTTGTTATAAACGGCTGTAGGCTATTAAAATATATGGTGTTCGGATGTCTACCTTTGGCATAATATTCACACCAAATTTCGTGAATCAGTCTGTCTCTTTAGAAGTTTACACCAGGAGACAAACACACACTCAGAGAGCACAAAGATTTCTTACCCCACACTTTCAACTTTATGGAGAAGAGTACGTTTCGAAGTCCATCCTTAGCTCTGTATATGGTTCCACAAAGAGCAATTACACAGTACTGTACGTGGGTTTAGTCACAGAGATAAGGTGCGTTACGATTGTAAATCGCGTCATTAATTTCGACGCTCTAAAGATGCGAGTGGTCAATTCATGCTTTATTTTCCGTTGCCTCTGTTAACAGCCTCTTTCTCATTGGAAAGGGAAGTGAGTGAGCATCAGAGTACGTAAGGACGTGGTTACTACGGAACTAATCACAGTAATCACGCCTGCAGTCTTCAGCAGCTGATAGCAGCGGATCGATCTAAAATCTGGGTACTTATATACCAAACTACACGGCGTCATACGTCGGAAGAAGTAAATCTCCATATTTACCAGTGTGAGAGCTTTTAAATTCACACACTGTCTACACTTCTATCAAGAATCCAAAATCAGAGGCCTAGTCCGTAATGTGTCAATTCGCTGCGTGCTAGCTAAGCTGTACTTGCGTATCGCTTCCTAACATTGTTCATAACACTATAATTAAAACAACTCTTCGTATAAAAATCATTTTTAAACGTTTTCTTTTTAAAATGAATTAGATTCCCTATATGATAAAGTAAATTTTATAGAAAAGATCAGGCTGTTAATAGTTACGAGTGAACAAATGATCCAGTTTGCTATATCATTGGTGGCCCGAAGGTGGTTTTGTACGATAAAACGTATGTTTTCTACAAGACTATTTCATATACAAAAATATTTAATATGCAGTGCAGCTCAAGAAAATTCCTGGTGTACATGGTAGGCCTATGTGTAAGGCCATTTGAATTTAAATATTTCTTACTGCACAATATAATTGAAGATAACATGCTTGTATTAATGATCTGTTTTGTCTCACGTTACCAATGATTTAAAACCATATAATCTGAAAGAATACAAGGTAAACCCCTTCGAAACATTCTTCAGAGAGGTTTCGAACACTGCATGCTTCAAACAAAACAAGAAATATTCTTTTCAGTGACATTACCATTTATTGAAAGAGGTGACTTTTCACAGACACTGGGGTTTTGGAGTATGCCCGCGTATTCTCTGAAAGGTAAATCGAAATTCTGCTTTTCATGTAATGAAGAGGAAAAACAGTGTGCATTTAACTTAACATCTACAAAAATATTCCCTTACTTTCTGGAAATTTTGCAAGTTTTTCATGATGTCTCTACTTTTATGCTTAAAAAATCCCTATACTATTTCAGATTAATATTTACTTCGTCGACATGCTTCAAATCGATTAATTTATTATTATAAAATTAAAATCAATATATCGTTCAAGGTTTCTTTCACAGCGCCGACCGCAGTGCCTGATTTGCAGTCAAACTGTTAAGTGCTACACATCCATAAAACGCATCTGCTCACTGCTGGTGTACTATATTCCAGTCAAATTGCATACAATGTCCCGAAATCATGATACGCCGTGAAATTTGTCCACTTCACACTAAGGTGAAGTCAAATTATTGTCAATGCACAGTGCTGCACTATACTTTATTACTTACTAGATTATTTAATTCTGGAAAACCTTCACCAAGAAATTCTGTAGTAATATGTCTCATATCTTCCAGATTTTAGCGAAGGTAATAATATTTAATGTCAAGCTTGTCTGCAAATTGTCTATATTCAGTTTACAAGACATGGTTCAGCTCAACAAAAGTTTTAAATTCTTGGAAGATATCCTAAGAACCTAGGTTCTTCCACTATTAACGATTTACTGTAAGCACTTGCCGCCTTTCCGAAGGCAGTTCAAATTACGTAGCACACATAAATCAGCGCGATATTTCACTGTAAGCTCAATGGAAGTACATGAACACTCAACAAATTTGCTACATCAAACTGTGCTTTGACGCAGACATTTTCATTATGTAAATGTTGTGTTCGCTCACAGACATTGTTGCTGCGTCTCTGTCGTAAACGCTGTTGCTTTTCCCGTACTGTGTCCTGTCACAGACATTGATGGTCTTGGGACTGTATTCTGTCACAGACATTGATGTTCTTGGGACTGTATTCCGTTACAGATATTGTTACGTCAGCATTGTGTTCTGTCACAGACACTGATGCTCTTGGGATTGTATTCTGTTACAGACACTTTTACGTCAGCATTGTGTTCTGCCACAGACACTGGTGCTGCTCTCTGTTGTCTCAGATATTTTTGTCAGGACTGTTTCCGCAGCAGACATTGTTACTAAATAATAACAGTGTTCTGTTTTAGCTAAACACCGTTTATTTAAACTTCATCCATTACTCCTAGGACGAGAAGTGACACAAGTCCAAAGATCCAAACTTGTCCATGTTGCAAGTCGGAACCTCTGTTGGTACTGGGCTTAGGACCTCCGCCGCGAGCCGGAGGAATGGGTACCTGATTCTCAGTGTAAGTATGATGCGTTCCTAGAGCTGGAGGGCCCAGGGTCGGGATGACCCCAGCTCTTTGGACCACAGTGTTAGACTGTTCCTCCTCTTCCTCTCGTTCTGCAGACCCATATTGGTCCACGTAGTCCTCCTCGTCATACCGAGGTTGGAAAACCCTACGTGTCGGTCCTGGGATCTCTGTGATAATTACAAAAAAAAAAAATATATTAGTACACGCTACCCAAGTACAGCAGCTGTACTTATTTTAAGGGAGTTGCTATTGTGCTATCTGCTATTCGCTGTGACTTTATAGCACAACTGTTAACCCGCTAAAGTAAGACACAACCATAATTACGTTACATAGTGACGTCAGCAATCAGGTTTTATCAATTGTGATCAATTTATTTTAAGCAATATTTAAGCTATAATATCAAACGATAATCCTGTAATTGATATAAGATACAACTAAAGTATCTACATGTTTCAGAATAAATAACAACCATGAAAACAAGTTCAAATAAACGCAGCACAGTCACAACGATATAGTCTACCCGTAATGTGTGCTAACCGTAACTGAAGTTTATATTTTATGCGATTTTAATTTATTATTTTTACTACTTTGTCATGAGATTGGCCTACGTGTATTATATCTTAGACAGGTGGTGAAACGAAACCCTGATGACGGCACCAAGTCAGTGAAATATTAATCAGGTAGTGCGTATATTCTATTGTGAATATCCGCAAGTTAAAGCTGTCTTGTGTTTGAAAATTCTCAAGTTGAATTATAGTTATCCCTAAGTACACTATACTTAAACACAGAACCACATGAAAGTTAGACACATTTAGGCCTCAAGTGCTTTATTCTTGGGAAGATACCCCCGAATAATTTGAACAGAAGGCTGGATGGGATACGGAACTGGTCCGGACATATTGGAGAAAAGAAAAATCCCCTGCGAAAAGTCAAACGATTCGTCGGTCGTCCATCCTGTAGTCTCGTCCTACGTGGTAAGGCGTACGACAAACGTGCTACCTGTGCTGAATTCCGTACCTATCCTAAAGTCTCAGTCAGTGAATTCTTTAAATTTTTTCAAATTACTTACTTACTTACTTACTCCATGGTGCAGAGTCCTTCTTGAGAAACTAACTGGTCTGCAGCTAGTCAAGAAATTCCCCGCATTTCACGGAACCCGAAGGTTCATTATCGCAC
>Ga0123357_10006461_pt1 | contig 14314 bp, 9 predicted proteins | sample TergutEmb28metaG_FD_89873 | JGI IMG/M metagenome (GOLD analysis project Ga0123357, IMG submission 89873) | Embiratermes neotenicus P4 segment gut microbial communities from Petit-Saut dam, French Guiana - Emb289 P4 | ecosystem: Host-associated > Arthropoda: Insects > Digestive system > Gut ...
CAACGGCCAGCAAATCAAATAGCATCACTCACACCACGTGCCTAACATTACATACAATAGTATTTGTAGATAAGTTACCTCACAATATTATATGGTGTAAGGCTTATGGGATCCCAAATGCACAAATTAAAACCTGTAAAATGTTAAACGGTTCTTAGATCAGACTGATGATGACTGTCACAAGTCGAAACATGTTGCATTAATGTTATACTTAAATGTTAGTTTTGTTGACGGAAACATATTGTAATAAAGTAAATATTCAGATAACACAACGGGATGACTTCATTCAAATTAGTAAGTAAGGAGATTTATGTGAATGTATGGAAGTCAAATTTTCTGGTCACAAGATTGTATCTACATTAATGGACTGACCAGGAATGGTACTACTTTAGGAACTGTTTTCAATGGAGCTTGTTATTTATGTGTACCATTTATTGAATTATATCTCAGCACCTTACACTTCTGCTCTTTAATGTATGCTGCCATTGATATAAGCAGAATATCATTTTCTGATTCTCTTTATTTCCTTGTTACACCTAATTTAAGAAATTTTACTTTTATTCAAGAAAGCTGTGGATCCTGTGTTGAAAGAACAATTGTTGGCGAAATTCTTGTCATTTAAGAATAACTTGCTTAATTTTGTAGTTCATTGATAAATTTGTACACTACTAAAATTTTAATGTTTTATTTCCATTTGTTGTGATTAAAATCGAAACTTGCTAGTCTATTGTTTGTTTGTTTGTTTATTTTTACATTCCATAGATCCAAATTAGGCTACAATGACCTTAAGGATATATAAATTTTCATATTGTTAATTATATCCAATTCAAAAAAAGCTTCTTATCATACTGTTAGTTGTCTTTCATGTTGTTGCTAGACAGTAGTTTGTATTAAAATATATTTCAAGTATACAACACTTATTATGTACTATACAATTTAAAATTATTAGAGATGAGTTATAAATACTCTTCCATTGATCCCTATACACAAACCATGTTTGCTAATTAAAACTGTATTCTCAATATTTTTCCAGTGAATAAAATGAATGTAAGTTAAGAAACCATTTTAAAATGGGTCTAAATAATTTGTCTCATTTGAGAGCCTTTTTATTTTTAGTGGTAGGTGGCTGAATAACTTTATACCAGAGTAATAAGCTTCCTTCTGGAATACAGTCAAGTTACACACTGGAGGATGTAAATTTATATTTGATCTTGTGGTGATGTTATGATTTTCTTGGTTGGTTGTATAAAAATCTTTATTCTTTACCACAAATAGTAATATAGAAAATATATATTAGGATTATAAAGGCAGAATTTCTAGTCTTTTGAACAACTGTCTGAGAGAATCCCTACTTCTTGATTTTGTCATGGTCTGAATTATCCGTTTTTGAATCTTAAAAATATCAGTACTGTGTGGTGAGTTTCCCCAGAAAATTATACCATATGTTATTATCGAATGTACATATGAATAATAAATCATTTTTAGAATATCCTCTGACATGAGAGGTGTAATAACCTTGATTGCATAGCATGCCAAACTCAGCCTTGATAATATTTGATTGATGTGACATTTCCATGATAGTGATTCCTCAATAGTTAGGCCCAGAAATTTTGTATTTTTACTGTTGGTAATTTGATTATTCAGCAATATAATGTTTGAATCTAGTTTTTGACTGTTCTTTGTTCGAAATAGCAAGTATGTAATTTTGTTAAAATTTAAAAATAACAAATTATTCCTAAACCATTCATTTATATTAGCAAAAACTTTATTTAATTTACTAGCCAATTCTATAGGACTAGGATTGGTAATTATGAAACTGGTATCATCAGCATATAGCACTAATTTAGCAGTTTTATATATTACTGTAGGTAAATCATTTATGTATAATGAAAAGAATAAAGGGCCAAGAATCGAACCTTGTGGTACCCCATGCTTAACAATTTCCCAGTTTGAGTAGTTGACGGTATTAGTTTTATCCTTTAATGCAACTCTTTGATATCTCTCCATGAGGTAGGATTTAATTAAGGCTCCAAATGTTCCTCTTATTCAATAGTGCTCTAATTTGGACAGTAGGATTCTGTGGTTTACACAGTCAAAGGCCTTACTTAAATCACAAAAAATTCCTCCAACAGTATGCTAATTATTCATTGCAGACAAGACTTCATGTATTAATATATAAGAGGCATTATCAGTAGAAAGGCCACTTCTGAACCCATATTGTTCGTTTGCCAATATCTTATGTAGAACTACATGTGCATAAATTCTTATATAAATAATCTTCTCAAAAATCTTGGAAAAGGATGTTAATAAAGATATTGTTCTGAAGTTGGACATATTAAGTTTGTATGCAGTTTTGAAAATTGGTATCACTGTTCAGTATTTTAATCTAGATGGAAAAGAACCCAATTTGAGAGATTTATTGAAAATGTATGTTATTGGGGAACTAATGAAAGGAGCACTCCATTTAAGAATTTTGAATGAAATTTCATCACACCTATGTGCATTAATGATTTTATAATCTTTTCAATCCCCTCAGTTGATGTGTACCTGAATTTAATATTAGGATAAGAATACCTACAATTTTGAATTATGTAAGGTAGTGGTGTTCTATTTTTAGTGTATTAATTCTTGATTATAATATGTTAGGTGTGATAAACATTTTTATGATCATTTCTAGTATTATAGGTGTATGGGAAGTGTATCTGAGTCTCAAAACATTTTTCCTGGAATGTTTTTCACTTGCATAGTCTGGTTCTTTAGTTAAACAGGTTTGTGGTGGTAAATAGAATGATTAGTAGTAAAGAAAATGCCCATATAATATGCAGGATTCACAACTTGTAACCATCACCAAAAGTCTAACATCCTTGCCCACCGCAGGTGGTTAAGTGTTCGGTTTACAAAGAGTAGTAATTGAGAGTGGCTTATAGTCTATGTGGAGTGCAAAGACATGTCATGGACTGTTATGCTTGTTTGACTCTTTTTTAAAAAAACCTGTATCTTGTTTTACAGGCATAAATGGAACTATTTTTGGTTAATTTCTTGTAAACAGAATGAATAGTAATTTATGTGGAAGGAGGTGCTGCTGGCATTTTGGCTCAATAATGTAAGAATTTGCAAACTTGTAAGAGAAAGAAATAAGTTGTATATTGCAGTGTCTAATCCATGGTTTTGTATGTGATGGGAGTCTATTTGCATCATTTCTGCTTTTGACATTTATTTGTTTATATTTTTTTGCATCAAGGTGATGTGGTGACATGTTGTATTAAAAAACTTTTATGCACATTTTATTTGATGTGTATTTGTCATTCATTCATATATAAGTGTAAGTCTGTCTTTATCCATAAAATGATTTGATGATATGTAGGAACTTAAAATATAAAACTTACTTGTGGAAACATGTAAGAAGTCTGTTGACAAATTATGAAAAACAAAAAAAATATATGTGTGTATTTGCCATTTATTGAACAACCTAAACCACTGATTATGATCCACTGGCATGCATACCACAAGTGATAGACCAAAATAATTGCCAAAAGCACTAAATTTTTTTTCAGAAAATTACTTTGATACAACACCATATATGTAGATATGCATGGGTCGAATGCAGAAATATTCCCCTTAAATTGTGGCACATTGTCTTCAAAAGGTTCAACGCTCCAGGCCTAAACCGTTACATAATTTTGGTTAGTTTAGCCAAGATGAGTATTTGAATATAATAATGGGTTCAACCCTTCTAGGTACCGATGCATCTAGGCCACTCATATGGGCCCATTGTGCCCCACCCTTTTGGGGGGGGGGGGACTTATCCAAGATCTACAGCATTACTAAAGGCTAGGATTGATCTTGTATGAGTTCTCCTAATATCCTTTGGGTCCAACTTGCCTGATCCCAGAAAGAAATATCTAAGTGTGGCTGAAACATCACTCTCATAGGATATGGAAATGTGAAACATTCTTTCCCACTCCTGCATGTGGAGTCCTAATAAATTTCCATCCCATGAAAGTGATTTTGTAATGGCTTGGGCCATTCAAAAGGCCTAAACCACTAAGTTGTATGCAACTTAGGGTAAGTCAAATACAAGCTCCAGCTTGATCAACATATTGGCTGAGCCCTCAGTTCAGCTACAATAGTTTGTGTTTAATTAACATGGTTGATGTTTTTGAAATTACCCTGTTAGACTTATGGTATGAATTTTAATTTATTAACATATTTCTACTTACTTGTTTTACTGATGATTAACAGAAGACAGTGTGATACTATGTAGTTTATGTATTTCTTCTTTGTGTGTATGTGTGTGTGTGTGTGTGTGTGTTTGTGCATATATGTATGTCTATATCTCAGAGATAAACCTAATCAGTTTGTAAAACATCACCTGTATCTAAATGGTGGTGTAATCACCATGATTTATAGGTAGGTACTTCTAACTGTCAGATTTATATGAGTGTGTGTGTGTGTGTGTGTGTGTGTGTGTGAGTGCACGTGTGTGCACGATATTTTTATTTCAAAATTATGTCTACATAAAAGTTGTGCAAAAGTGAAAGGAGCTAACAAATTTTTCACCACATAACTCTTGCATGTTTTCTGTATTTTCAGTTTTGTGTGTGATGTAATTAGGACAAATGTTTGCTCATTTATCATACACTGCAGTAAGATGAACCAAGATGGTGTTTCTTGCAATGAGATTACTAGTACCCATATTACTGTATATCATTTTCTTATCATGGTCTGATACATAAACTGTGTGTTTGTTTCTGCAGTAGCAGTGATTAAGAAGTCGTTAGTCATTATAAGGAAAATCAGAATACCTAATTATTACTAGTACTTTAAATAATACATTATATAAATTGACATTGAACCAAGATATCCTCATGAGGGCTTCAAAGTTATCTTTTTGTGGGTTGTGTGACATGTATGGACATACTTACTTGCGTTCTACATGGAGCAGATTCCTTCTTTCCTGAAGCAGATCAATCGAGTCCAGCCCCCGCCCCCTCCCCCTCCCCCCTCCCTTCCCACTTCCTGAAGATATTTTAATACTGTCCTCTCATCTATGCCTGAGTCTTCAAAGTGGTCTCTTCCTTCAGGTTTCCCCACCAAAACTGTGTACGCACTTCTCCTGTCTCCCTTACATGCTACTTTCTCTGCTGATCTAATTCTTCTTGATTAGATCACCTGTATAATTTTGGTGAGGAGTACAGATCATTAAGCTCCTCATTATGTAGTTTTCTCCTATCCCCTGTTATCTGGATGGACATGCTTTATTTATTTAATGACCCTCTCTAAGCATAGACTCTTTAGTTTTAAATGTTCAGATGACAGTGAATAATTAATCTGACAGGATGTGGAAAGAAGTGGCATAGCTTGCAATTGTAGTGTAGTATTGACCTGAATCTACTGAGTACAGGCCTGAAGAATCTCAGTATAATCAGTGTCCTTTTGGAGATTGAAATGTGAATCAGCAGTGCTACTGCTTGAGTCAGCCTGCTCAGTTTATCCAGTTTAGGTGGAAGTAGTATTTTTTGGACTAGTATTTCTTTGTATACATGTGGTTACTAAAATGTTCACTGATGATCCAGGTATAGATATGTCTAAACAGGGAAGTGGGGATTGGAACTAGGACTACATATGAACTTCTGTGATGTGACTTGGAAAATGATATTCCATGAAGATGAAGGCAGTAGGATCCTCCGGTACATTGGTAGCTGTTTATGAAACTGCACCATGAAGGGACCTCCTGTCTCAAAGTGATATTCATGTCTCTGAGGTCGGTCATGATATGGATGGACCCTGTTATTTTAGTAGGTTATACAGGGTGATTCTACATGATTGAACATTGTTGTACTAAGTGACATTGTGTGATGAGCACTACACTCACTGACACCTCAGCCTCAGCCGTGGTTTTTACACTAATAAGGGGGGGGGGGTTTGTGGCTATGCAATAACACATGCAGGTTCAAAAGTTAGACCAAATACTCAATGTAATTTTATTATGTTAAATTGAAACCAATCTGATTCTGTTCGCTGTGCAGTTTAACATATTGGTCTGCAACTGCCTGATTGCTGTGATCATGTGTTTGAATCCTACTGAAGGCATGAATATTTGTCTCCTGTGTTTGTTGTGTTGTGTAGGAAGCAGCCTCTGCAGTGGGCTGATCATTCATTCAGAGGAATCCTACCTGGTTTGTGTGCCCTAATTATGTGTTGTGTAGACCCTCAACAAGGCACCCAGACCTGATTTGAGCTGTTGCACCACAAAAGAAAAGTGAAACCAATATATGCCGCAATAATGGTACAAAATATGTTCATAGTTGACATACATTAAGACTGCATGTGTGTTACTTAGCTTGCTTATTTTGTGCAGCCAGTGTGTCCATATATTTTTTCATGCAGTGGGCCAGACATCGAAAAGATATGAGATCAGGAGTTATGAGTGGGGACGACCACATTTTGTCCTTCATTTTTGATCACAGCTGGTTCTCCAGGCTGGAATACATGGTGAGGTACATAAAGCTTTTCTGTTGCTGGCAGGTTTGGTGCATCACATAAACAAACTCGCAGCAGACTCTTGTAACATTCAATAGATGCCTTTATAAATAATCACAGTGACATGTATGATCAAACTGGTCAGCCTGCTTTTGATTTGACTGAGAAGTAGTTTTTAGTTAAAATTCTTGTAGCCTTCATACTTGGCTATTCTTGTCCATAACCCAGACTGATGAGGCTAGTTACTGTTTCTGGAGGCTGTCAATGATTGTATTTCTCTTAGCTTGCTGGCCGTGTTTCGAGTGGTGGTGGTTCCATCTTGGAACACTCCCTGTTTGGCCTTGGATTGCTACAGTGCTTCATGTGGTGCTAGTTCCCTGTTTGACTAGTCCCTATTCAGCCTTGGGTAACTGGCAGTGCTTCAGGTGGTGCTTTTTCCCTCTTTAACCAGTCTTTGTTCTACATTGGGTTGCTGGCAGTGCTTCATGTGGTGCTTGTTCCCTCTTTGACTAGTCCCTGTTCAGTCTTGGGTTTCTACGGTGCTTCATGTGGTGTTTGTACTCTCTTTGACCACTCACTTTTCAGCATTGGGTTGATATTCATGCACCATCTCGTTTGGCGAAGTTTGATGTAAATGAAAAATTGAGCGAAAACACTGTTTTAGGGTGTACTTCAAAATGGTGTAGCTGCAAGGGTGCAAGTAAATGTGAGTGTAGTACATTTATTTATTACCATTTTAGTCCCCTACTGTAAAATGATAATTTTTGTATTAATTTTTTTTTCTACATATTATGGACAAATGTTTAGTAATGACTAATGTTTTTATTATATATTTTCACATACAAAAGGCATCTTTGGCCTTCATCATGTCTGTACAGCTGTCCATTCTCACACATCAGCTCAGGTCCCCCTGGATGAATTTTTGTGAAATTTGATATTAGAGACTTTCTTTAAAATCTTCCAAGATACTCAAAATTTAGTTGCTAAAACGTACAATTATCTGGAACTTTATGTGAAGACCCCAGACATGTTTCATTGTTGCTGGCAATATTAAATCAACATAAAAGCATTGTCTTCATTTTTTTTATTTTAAATATTTTATAATTTTAATTGTATCTACAAATTATATATTGGTGCATTAGTTAGATAATAAAGTGTTTGAATAAAAACATTGTTTTTGAGTGAAATGGTAACAGGCTGTTAGGAGGTATGTACATTATGTGAACATGCGACAATGTTGGTTTATATGTATATTGCTGGTCTTTTATTTCATTTTTAGTATTTAGTCTGTACTTTTATCTTGATGATTCAAGTCTTCTGGGATGTGACATTGTGGGGCAACTTATTTTTATCTCATTTAAACACTTCTCTTTTCTTATTATGAGTGTCATAAATCACATTTCACATCATACAAGCCTGCCGAAGGTGTCATTCTTATAGAACTTTTTATCTTGTATCATTTTTTTTTTGTATGTAAAGTCGTTTTATATTACCGCTTGGAATGTGTATTTAAGATTGTCGCCTTATCTACTTTGAGACAAATATTTATTATTGAAATAACTTTATTCCTAATATAGAGTAACTCTAGTTGTTAAGACTCATGACTTGCCTTAATTTAACCTTTTGACACACTTTCCTTTAGAAGCTATCAACTCAATTTTAAATTTTGTTCTTGTGTTATCTGGTGGAAGGTATTTCTTACTATGTGGCTTGTGATTTCATTTGAAATTTTTGTTTTGTACCAAAATGTAATAAATCTCTTAAAATGAGATGTTAATAATAATAATAATAATAATAATAGTAACACGAGTTCTGCCTGTTTGGTCATCTTATGCATGTTGAAATTTATGTGATAAACTTCACCCTTTTCATGTTTTGACCTTTACAGTAAGAAACTATTTGTTTTTTGTGTGCTTCTGGATCCTGAATAACATTTAAAGATGTATATGAATAAACATACCTACCTGATTCAGGTGTTGTGAAATGCCACTTTTCAGCATGTGCCTTAGGCATCTTTGCTGACTACAACCTTTTGCATAGTCAGAAAACCAGGCACATTTCTGTTTTAAATTAAAACGATTTTTCATAATGTACTAATGATAAAATTATGACCAGAACAGGGTTTTTTGTTGTTACTTAGGCATATTTTCTATTAATGTAGTTACAGTTTTGTATGTCCTGTATCAGATGGGTTGTTTAGAGCAAATGTTTGTGATAAACAGTAGTTACTTCAAATAGTTATTACATCCTTATATCATATCCTTATGACGTTTTTAATTCCAAACTCTTCAACAACCTCTGTCTGCCTTTGTAGATTCCATGTTTGGAAAGGTTAATCCATCTATGTCATCAGCTCTTTTGTTCTTTACAAATCTTACTGTACTGATTACAACTGATATCACTTATCTTATTTATTAGTTAATGCCATGTGTTTTTTTTTTATCATTTGAGCCCCTTTTCTTCACTCATTGTTCATGTAGCCAATATAATCTCACTTATTCATTCATTCACATGTTTCAAAATATGATACATTATGTTGCTGAATTATTCAGTTGCAGGTTCCCCAGTTTATGAACTTTCATTAATTGAATATGGTATTTGCATTTTTACATTGCTGTTGAATTTGCTGTTGATTTTATTTGTAAATGTACAACACTGATGCCATGAAAAGTTATTATTGATGGTCAGGTTGATGGTGCTAGAGGCAACAACCTTGCTGTCTTCTGTTGTACTACTCCCCAGGCCCCAGAGGCTAGCCCAGATTTCCTCTCACTATCAAATATCATTATGTTATCTCTGTCAATATATGTCACATATGCTGACAGTGGAAATTTTAATAGCTGACTCTTTTCTGTCTGGTTTGAATTTCACATGATGTGTTCTGTTTATTGATATCCTTCTTCATGGTGTCTGTTGCTTCTGTTATGTACGGATTGAAGTATTTTTTATGTTATTCATTGCATGCATTCATAGTAACTAATCTGTAATAATTTACCAACAAATGCACAATCTTTGTGTATACACAGTTTTATTACTTTAAAAAATTAAGGGCATCAATGTAATAAGCTATATAACTGTGTAAATACAACAATAACATAGGATTTATCAGTGCCCAACAGGCAAGAGATGCTTACCAAAAGAAGACCATCAAAGAAGAGAGTATAAAACTAATGTATCAGTATGGTTTAACATGACATGATGATATTAAACGTTTTACAAGATTTACCCTTCAGCTAAAATCAGCCACACCATCAAGTCGTGGAATGAGTAACATAAGATTTATCAGTTCCCAACAGGCCAGAGGTAGTTACCAATATAAGAATATCAACAAAGGGAGTATAAAAGGATTGCATAAATGTGGTTGAATATGACATGATAGTAAATGCTTCATGTGATTTGCCCTTCAGCTGAAATCAGCCACTGAAATCAGCTGATGACTAGTACATTAGAATTTTGAAAAAGAAAATACAAGAATGTTATGTTGTCTTCAAAGAAAAAAAAAAATACTAGAAGATTAAACATTGTGATTGAAATTAATTGAGTGAGTTAAGAAACATGTATATTTTTTATACATAGTCTTCTGGATTTGGCTGTATTGTTATTTTCTGTTGCTTGGTTGCCATATTGATAGATTTTTTGTTATTTATTTGATATTACTGGTGCTGTTTGGGATCCAATGTATAGGTATCCATTGTATAAAAAAAATGCATAAACATAATTCAGCTTCCTGGTGTAACTATGATTTTGTGTATGTAGAATAAGTTAGTTTCACATCCTGTAAATAGATAGGAATCGAGAAATAAGGCAATGTGATGTCACATTTTCGCTTTGAAACCATCATATAAAAATGGATGCAGAAATTATCATCATCACCAACCTGCTCCAGGAAATATACATTAATGGATGAATTTAAAGTACACGATATTTGTGATAGGATGCAGATGAATGATTGCAAGATGATTTTTTTTTAAATACAGAAAATAGAAGAGGCAAAATTATGTTTTAGATTGTGTTATATACAATAGATATTTTTTTTTGGATTCTGCATGAGTAAGGAGGTGGTTTCTTAGTAACAGGTTAATAAATTTCAAATTTACTGAAAGATATCACGTGACAACTTCATATATACTTATGTATTTCAGAACCTGTTCCAATCCTTTTAAAACCCAAATGCCAGTGGTGAGGTTATAACATCCAAATATCAATAAAACTTTGAACTGAACACTTTAGCTCAGCAGGAATATATGCTGTAGGTGTACTTGAGGCACCTGCTTTCTATCTTGACCATGTCCTAGCTGAGGCCTTTCATGCTTAACCTGTTTTACCAGTTTAGTATTTTCAACTACAATTTTTTTATTATCTCCCAAATGTCCCCTAAATGACCAAACCAAATCTGATAATTTGAGAAAGATATACTTCATTAAACATTATCTGATTCCAACATTGTGACAATGTTCAAAACTGTTTGACTCTTTCCAATGTATTACTACAAGCAACATATGTTGCATATAAACACACTTCTTTTGATTAGGATGTAGAATGGTCTGCCTCATAATGTTTAACCTTTTCCCCGTTCAAGTTAAATCGCTGGTGCCTGGGCAGAAGAGCCGAAATTTTTCACAGGACATTTAAATTTACGTACTATACCAGAAACGCTTTAGAGCGTTTAGAGGGGGAGGGGACTTTTAAATCCCGAGCGCTTTGGAGCCTTAGGGAGGGGAAAGGGTTAAAGAGTAAAATACAAAATTGACCCCATGCTTCAGCAACACATTATGAAAATGCAGAGATATAGGTCCACACTTTTTTTCTTAACTTGCCATTAGATCGAGACAAGCGATCAATGTCATGCTGTGGCCTTTGCTGTCAGGATAAAGAGCCCTCTTGACAGGCAGCTGAGTGGCAGACACTACACTGGGCATGTATGTGGAAATAAAGAGAAATATACAAGCCTTTGGTAATAATCACACAATTTACTCATTTACCGTGGCTTGTTTTGGAGAAGATAAAACAATTTCTATCTCTGTAGACATCATGAACTCCGAAGTGGAAGTGCATTAAAAATGAACTTCAGTGTAGATGATGTCTGAATAACATTATGCAATATGTATTGTGCTATAAAGAAACGCAACACTGCAGGTGACACTGCATGCGCCACTTGATCTGATGTATATCTCCTGTCAGTGCCTCAGTTACAAATAGTTGCAAAGAGCAAAGTGTATACTGTATAGGGTGGGCATAATCAGACGATTAGTATGAATCATTTTGGATTGAGAGAGACATAAGCTGATTGCACATGGTAGATAGAAAGTTTCTACTAAGTGTGCAAACATGAAGAGGGTTAAAGTCTGAAATCATGTTCTTAGGAAAAATCTGAAAGTAGCAACACTACATGAAAATTTGATCAGATTAAGGAATGAATGATATTTGTATTCTGCAAAAAAATAACAGAATTGAGTGGTTTCTGTAATGTTTATGGCAGTAATGTCATTACACTAACTTTATGATGTGACGTACAGTCACCACTTACTTCATGTGGGGGTTCCAAGACCTCCTGCAGAAAGCACAGGATGTCTGCAAAACAGTGTAGTTCTTCTGAGGGTTCAAAATCTTAAGATGTCAAGATAATGACAACTGTAGACACAAAGGACAAGTTGGATAGACCAAATGAAAAAAGGCATACGAAAAAAAAGTAGGAAGAGTGTGAACACTGACAAAAGATGGATATTTGTGGAAGGGTGGAGAAGGATGGAGAGGGTCTTCTCTTAGGATGTCCCATCATGATAGCAGTGTATTTACTTAAGGTTTATTTAACAATATCGTTAGCAGGCTACACTGTGAAATGTCAGATGATTAGTTAAATAGTGAGTGATGAAGTAGAAAAGAGTTTGACATGTCCAGTGTCACATGTGTGACAATGTGGATTAAATAAATTGAAATGAATCCAATTTATTGTAGCCTAAATGTCGAGAGGAGATGACGACGATGACAATGACTGGGTCAATGTCAACAGATGTTGGAGAAAGTTGGTTATGTGTCACATGTTGGATCACAAGGAAACATATTTGTGCTTTTGGTGGCACTAGTACAGTAACGGTAATGAAAATACCATTTGTAGTCATGGAACCAGAATTTGTGTATTGGTACAATACTTGCTTTGTGTAGTGTAAGGTAGTGAATCTGTAACAAATCAGCTGTTCCAGCAGAAGATAACAATACAGTGAATGAGTTGGTTTACCTTGCATAATATTAGCTGTGATGAAAAGCAGACTTGCTCAAGTTCTCATCTAGTGCCGAGGGTAAAGAAAGAGTGGAGATATACCTCTACTACTCTCTGGGCCTACAAGGCCTGTTCTAGGGTGAAATTTACCTTTACCTATACTTTACCATTACTATTCTTGAGGGTGGGGTAGTATGTCTTGAACAGTCCAGTGTGGGGAAGGTTCATGAAAAGAAAAATGTTTCTTAATAGTCGTATTATTGCATAATTTGCAGGGAACATAAGGCCCAAGTTGTGGAATTGAGCAACATGACAGATACTTGTAGTTATAAATTGATCAACTATAAAAATGAAACTTAACTAATGCCTCACATTATTTTCAGACGAGCATGGATGATGTAGTTTTCTGTTAATTGTCTTCTCACTGTTGCTTTAACCTTTCAATATGGAGTATTTAGTGAACTGTTTCATTTAAGTGACACTTCAGGTTAAAAGTGAATCAATATAAATTGGGATATCTGTACGAGGTCATCAAGTTAAATTGTGATGATTTTGCTGAGTGCATCACCAAATAATTAATGCTCCAAAATCACAATTTTATTACATATTATTAACAGAAGCACCAAAATTTTAAAAGAGTATTGAATTCCTCTTACTGTTTTCTAAACAAATAATACGTTTCATTTTGTAGAATAAATAAGATACAGGCTGGTTGAATAAGGAATCTGAATTCAGCTGTCAGCAGAGAGAATGTTATTGTGTCCTAAATGTCCACAATGGCTCAGGGGCTCAGCCAGCCTTCCAGCTTGTGCATACTGGGGGCTTTATCTTTGTGTGTTTAACAGCTGCTGCATGAAACTGATGACATACACCTGATTAATGTTGAGGTTAATAATGTGTGGAGCTAAGACTGCAGTACCCCTACATTTGGCTTCATGTTGTGGTACATAATTAAGCAAGATATAATTTCATCTTCACTTTATGTTCTAAAGGGGAAGTCTGTGTTTGAGTGTATATGAAACTGTAAAAATATTATATCTTTTAAGTTGTGTTCACATAGTTTCAATGATTATGAAACACGATTTTTTACTCTGATACAGGAATATAAAATGCAAATATTTGTAAATAAGGGACAAGCAAATTATTTGTAGAGAAGGCAGAGCAATCAATTTAGGGAGGGAAAAAGTTGTGTAATGAGAAATTCATGATACAAATGTGTCACCTAGTAATTACTGGGGCAATGCAGTGAAGGTTGATGGGAAGAACAGGATATTTTTCTTCAAAACTAGGAAACTGAAGATGACCACAGGATTTGTAGTGAAAAACCTATTGGGAAATAGTCACTTAGAAGGTAATGGAAAGTGGAATATCAAATTAAAATGTTTCTAAGGATTATGATAAGTAAAGTCAAATAGTTTCATGTTTACTGAGAGATACGAATGTTAGTGATACTGTACGTGTAACTGCCAGAATTAACCAGTCTTTACCAGAGAGTTCTTCACTGTGAGAAAGATTGTGATAACGTTTTGTGAGAAGAGGAAGATAACATTTTACCTAAATTCCGACATTTTGTTAATAACCTTGTGTGTAGATATCATACAAAATTTTGTCTGC
>Ga0123357_10006462_pt1 | contig 14313 bp, 4 predicted proteins | sample TergutEmb28metaG_FD_89873 | JGI IMG/M metagenome (GOLD analysis project Ga0123357, IMG submission 89873) | Embiratermes neotenicus P4 segment gut microbial communities from Petit-Saut dam, French Guiana - Emb289 P4 | ecosystem: Host-associated > Arthropoda: Insects > Digestive system > Gut ...
GAAAATACCGGACCCTCCACCTTTTTTTGTGGATCTGTGAAAACTACTAATCAATTTGAATTGGTCTATGTGGATACTATTTTTTTGTTCAAATTTTAACCAATGCTCGGTAAAACATAAAATATCTATATCAACTACATCAGTAGTTAGAAATAAAGAAAGGTCACTTCCAAGTACAGAGTCATTGTATGAATTATGACGGGGTATATGCGTGAAATTATCACTTCATTATTCATACTGAAATACACTGAGTGTAAATGATTTGAAAATATTATAGTAAATGCATGTATCACTTGAATAAGCTATTAAGATTTAGCTATTGTTTTTAGTAATGCTAGTAGAATCGTGAGATGACAATGGATGTCTTAGTATTCAGCAGTCTTTCTTCTCTCCAACAAACCAGTGTGTGCTACCCAAAACATAGCCACAGTACATAGAATAGAGTCATTATGAACAGTTCTTTGAGTCAGATACCAGTACTGTTCTGTCAACCAAGAATGGAGACACTGTGGTGAGCTTACCTTAACATAACTAGATGTATGTTTGTAGTAAGTATGCAGAGAAGTTTTTGTTTTTGAGTGGAAGCCAAGTTTATATGTTTAATATGTATATGTCAATTTATACATAGCTGATAAAGGAAATTAGGAACATCATTGTAAAAATATTTACAAATCTTCTGAATTGCCAACCCATGTTAGTAGTGAAGTGAGGAAGAAACACTTCCTACGTTTATTTGTATATCCTGTACAAAAATGTGCTGCTGCTAATATAGTATCTTTCCATTTGTCTCAGATTCTAATGAAACATGAAAAGCCATTTTATGGTGGTACAAAAGTATAAGAGTTCATTTTTGAAGTAGCTGAATCTTTGTTTTCATACTCTGATATAAGTGACAAATAACAACCATCACCAAGGACATTTATTTGTAAAAGCCTAGCATATGTTTGAAGGTTGAATTAAAAGCAGAAAATGTGAGAGACCAAAAGAAAGGAGATATGCAGCCATCTGTCACTTTTGTTTGCAAATGTATGAGTCAGTTGATCCAATCAACTCAATTTCTGACAGGGGTTGTTATATTTTGCACATACCAGAAAGCATACTGAAACTTTTAACCTTGAAATAAGCTACAGAAGGTGACTATGTCTGCATTTCATTTAAATGTTTGCTTATTGGCTACAGAGTGCCTACAAAGAAACTGGCTTCTGTTCCTACTGCTGGCAAACCCCTAATCATTCTGTGGTCTGTCTGATGACAGGACCATAACCTCTTCTTCCATAGTGACTTTTCCACCGAGTGCAAGCTAGTGCTTCCTATTATAGTGCCCAAAGTCATCCAGTAGCTGCTTATGTCTTCTTCCTCGTCTTCTTATCACTTCTATCCTTCCCTCTATCTTTCTTTAAATAACATATTTTAGAAGGCACTTTCTATGCAAGATGTGATGAATACATGTAGCCTTTGATCTTTTTATTGTTTACAGGCTATCCCTCTCCTCCTGAACTCTTTGTATTACTTCTTCATTTCTCACATGATCATCAGTCCAGCTGATCTTCTCCATCATTCTCCTACACCACATTTCAGAACTTTCAAGGTATTTCTAATCTACTTTCTGAAGTGTTCAAGATTCAGAACCATACAAAGCTGTGCTCCAAATGCAACATTTTACTAGTTTCTTTAGACTTATTTTCATTCTGTAGCATCTTCTAATTTCAATTAGTCTATCAACCATGCCCAGTAGCACAGTTAGTTTCTTAGCCAGTAACAAAAATTTGTCTGCATATTTCACAGTGTAAATTACAAATTCTCCCATTTTGAAGTCTCCAAACCATTCAAGAGCTTCATTGGTAAGGTATTCACTGCAAAAGTTGAATAAAATCTGATCTGTGACAAACAGCATCCTCTTGTAACTCCTATTTTAATCTTTACATTTGTTTTCTCCCCTTGGTTGAGTCTCAGTTTAACAGTCTGATCTATTTACAGCACACTGATCAATCATCTTGCATGCCAGTCAAGACCATTTCCCTTTAGGTTCTGCATTCATGTGGTTCATTTTTCATGGTCAAAAGCCTTCTGCCAGTCTATGAAACAGGCATGCAATAATTCACCTGTGTCAAACATTCATTGTGTTATTATTCTCAGCAACCCACTTGCATTCCTAGTTTCCTGCAAACCCTCCATGGTAGGTAAATGTATGGGACTTATACAGTTGTGTGAGCACATTAATATGTAGCCATATTTTTTTATCTACCATTGCATGGTGCATCAGCAAGCTCATACAAAATTGTTCTGAAAATACCACATATCATGAGCATTGTATTGTATGTAGTGAATTCTGCTCACTTGAAGGGACTGCAGAGATGGTAATTTAAAATGTTGTTGGATGAAATGGATTTACAGTATGGTGGCATACAGCTGCTCATTGAGATCTTATGGCTGAGCAGAGGCAGAGTTCGGCTGTATGTAAAATTGCAGTTAGCATATTTACTTACAGATTTCACCCGATACCAAAACTTACATACACAAGGCATTAATGATTCCCCTCTTTTAAACGTATTTTTATGAAAGTCCCTTTGCGTAATATTTTACTATTTTTAATTTAAAGATTGTGTTCTAAGAGTTCATTTTATTACAGTTGTTAATATATTATTGGGTCACCTTGCTTAGCCACAATCACACTGGAGACAGCTTCTGGAACACTGGTCCCTGCCGCTAGGAATGTAATACCCATTACCGAGTCTGGAATTTTCAGGGTGTCACCTGAGGAGCATCAAGAGAAATTTATATCAATTTCAGTTCACTTTTTGTCACAAAATGGGTAATAATTTATGGATGGATTTTGAATATTGATGATTGATTAACTCAGTGTTGCAGAGTACTCTTTAAATGTTTGTAGTTCTTAAGTTGATGAAGAAGTTCAATGATTTTATGGAAAATTAAAGTGGTAACAAAAATCATAAGATTGGATCCTGTACTGGCATTATCATTCCACTCACTGGAAAACATTTTTTGACCTTCAAATGATTAATAACCAAGGGAATTTAAAAATTAAGCAGTATCACGTAAGTGGCCATTTGCTTCTGATTTAACATTTTTATTATTTCTTAAATAATTCTTGAACATATATTATCCTAGTTCTGAAGTTTGAGTTTACTATCCTATAAATCATCATTTTAATGTGTCAGTTGCACAGAAACCACATCTTGTAGGAGAGATCAGATATGGCTGCTTTTCTTAACCAGCTAAGGTTTTTAGATTGGAAGCTACCTAATTAGAACTAAATTAAGAATATGCTGGGATGTCCAGCTTCACTAGTAGGAGGTCAGTGGACTATCACTGAATGGAAAGATAAATATGCCAGTTAAGTGGTGGTATGAACAGCATAAGCTTTTTTGTACATATGCTTTATTTGCACAAATACTCATTCAAATTCTGCAGTTATATATAACTAAAAATTCTGCTCCATGTGACACAAATACATAAACACAACCACTCTCAGAGGGAAGCTCACCAATAATAGTTATCATCCATGCTACTACATAAGATAGGCTGCCAATCCAGACGATACACATAAGGAAGGTAACTGGAAACCAGCGTTTGAAACGTGGTTTCTCACAGTCTGGTATGGTAATGAGGAACACAAGATGAATTGGCCAGACAAGCAACCAAGCCAACTGACGCCACTTCTTCTGTGCGCGGGGCCAGTGGAATATTGATGATGATGACAGAATTCCAGATGCAGCTAAATAAAAAAAAAAGAACATCAATTTTCTATAAAGGCTATTTCAATCAGTACTTGAAAATAAGTCATAATAAATTTAGTTAAGTGAAACACTTATACAAAGTGTTTTTTTTTTTAATATGGGACTGAGCAGGACTGAGAGCACTGCAAAGCATGTGGCATAATCAGTCACTGAGCAGCAAGAATGTCGTCAGCTCTATGGCATGCATCTTGCAATAAAGAAAACAGCCTATATTAATTGAATCACAGGTAGATTTCTTGTAATTCATTTGTATATGTTATGCTTTTGCATGTAAGAATTCTTTTTGTATCCCATTCGTCTCATGCTTTACAAGTAAATTTTTGCGATGTGAACATAGAGTTAGCTCATACTGATCAAAGAAAATACAAGAAATATGAAGAAAGAATTAAGACTGTGATCATGTAGGACGTGATGCTATGTACTGTGGTAAGTATCACTCTTGTGAAACATTCCAGAAGGATTTAATCATCCTACATTCCGCTGAGAATCTCAGATTTCATGAATAATGAAATCTGGTTTGTGACATTTGTACATGTCTGGTACTTACCACCTATAAGAAAGTTTCTTGTGAAAGGACTGTGTCACCAAGATTTAATGCAGTGACTATCACATTATGGGTATTATTAATTTAGGAATCTCTTTCCTTCCTACTTTCCTTTCCTTAGCAGAGGAACGAGAGTTTATGAGCCGCCACCACTATATTTCAACAATTATTACTCATTTATATTTAGAGCGTTACATTGAATTGGACATTTTTAAAGCCGCGTATTTTATTTATTTTACAGAATACTTAATTTTATGTCTAAAATGTCGAAGTTTTATAGTTTTTTTAATCAATACGTAATATTTTTCGTGGATTGCGGTTCTTAAAGTGAGTGAAATAGACGAAACTCGTTTTTGCAGTCTAGCTATAACACGTAATAGTTGCTCCTGATAAACTATAGGATATTTTGCGATCCGTTGTTAACAATATATACCGATAGTTGCTTTCGGCTTCTCGCTGGAATGTTTGTATGTCCGACGTCTCTCCAGTTGTGGCGTGTAGTACAGGGAAAAGGTGTTATCTGATAACTCTCGTCCGCAAGTTTTATCGCATTAGCGCAGCCCACGTAGCTGACCGCCTATTCCCGCAGTTGAATATAGGCGACAAGTGGTCACCGGTAGTAGCCAAATAAGATAATAACCGTGTAATGTCCCTAGTCTTCAGATTTTCTGTGGAAGTGAACTTTGTACGTGTTATTACATTTCGGGACTTTAAATTTCTGACCTTTAAACACGGAAAAGTTTATGTTGGATGATAAGAGAAAAGTTAAAGCTCACGAATCTGCTGGAACTGCTGATAAAAGTAAGCTTAGGGCGAGAAAGTATGGTGAAAGTTACATGTCTCGGTTTCGCACTAATTTTTATTACTAGAGAAGAGATGCTATAGTGTGTTTTGTCAGAAAACGCTGTGCACTGAAATGGTTAACAAACCTCGATATTTTTCTCATTCGAGGAAGAGATGGGACAAAAAAGTATGAGTTTATTTGACTCCTGTATATGACCGTCATTCAAAACCACGTTTTGATTTCTTGATTTCTGCAAAGTTGCATGCAGAATCAACCCCCCGCCGCTATAAAGAAAATTGTTTTTATAGTCGCAATTGGTTTGGCTACAACTACATTTGGGGAGTCTAGTTGCAAAGTGTTAAATGAGAAACTCTTGTGTCAAGAAATTACAGGAGCGAATAAACCAGAGGACTTTCTCGATGTCAAGAATGTTAATTAGGGCGTGGTACAACTGTGTGGGGTTATGCAATGAAGCATCACACTACATGTCAGGCTGTCACAGAGACTTGAACTTTTAATACGCCGAAAATATTGTGCTGTTTGGAAATGCCTTGTGATGAATAAACTTTGCTCTGAGATACTTAAGCCCAGCATTGGTGTAGGTTCTACAACAACTGCTAAGGTAATGAACTATGTAACAGCAGTGCCAGATCTTCTGATAGGACTGGTGCTGAACACAGTTTCCTTACCGTGAGTGTAGTTCTTTTGGAGCACGTACGGACATTTGTTTTTGAACTGAGAAATGAAATTTACCTGTATTTAACTGAGGAAATGCATTAGTGTACGTATGTTTAAAAACTATGATTGCTCGTGCAGTTAGCATGTTTAAGTAACGTATTTTATAAGCTGAACACTCTTAATAGCTTATTGCAAGGTGGTAATAACAATATTCTTCACCTCAACGAATAATTTCGTTCATTTGTTAGGAACACGATATCTTGTCGATAAAATGGAAAACGCAAATGTAAACACATTTTTTACCTTAAGAAAATTTATTGAGAGCAACAGCATAGGAATTAGTGAAGTTGTGAAAATTTTTAAACTAAGTCACATTCCTGTCCTAAAATTTCATGTTGTGAACTAGTTCTCAATTGCAGAAGTATAAACATTTTACTGGATAAGAAATCTTTTCAATGCGAAACTGATAGCTTGTAAAATTACTGGTAAAGAGGGGGAAGAATTAATCGGTACTGCTTTTGACACCCCATTTAAAATAAAATTTCAAGCAAAGCCTCTCCCTAAATTTTGAACCAGTGTGAAAAATCTAGCGAGAAAGCTATGACCCTAAGATTATATTTACAAGATCCTATTTGTGTGGGCATGGTTTTCTGAATTTGCTGTTTTAAAGAACAGATCTCGACCAAATGTAAATTTGAAAAACCAAATGAGAGTGTTTCATCTCAAAAATGGAAACAAGATTACAGGAGTTAGAATCTCACTCTTCCCATTAAAAAATGTTTTAATGTGAATGTTCTTTTGTTCACCATGAATGCACTTTCTGTAAAGTAAGTTTGAGTCCTTATTTTGTTTTGCATATATTAATGTATAATTATTAAAAATAAGCAATACTCCCTTATTTGCTTCTTGCCCGAACGTAACCCCAAAGAAACCATTTGTTCTTTGGGGGAGGGTGGGGAGTTTGGCAGAATTTCTGTAATCACTTTAGAAGGCAGTGTCGCAGATTTTGAGAACTCTTAATTTAATGGATTTGAGGACTGGGCACGCTTGGCCCTGAACAATATGGGCTAATCTGTAGAGCCTAGAAACCAATACGAATGCGCATACACCCATATTTTTTTACGGTCTGTTAGCCATAATTTTAGATTATACATTATGCAACTCGTAGCAAGGTGCTGTACTTCCATAAGTGTAACACTTTTTACAAATATAGAGACTAGTTGTAGGAATTTGTGGACAAAACTGTTCCAAGCATTAAAAAAGTAAAGACGGAGAAAGGTGGAACAATTATCAGAGCAGCTGGCACACTCTGTGGAGAATTTGTGAGACTATTGACATAACTTGCAGTGATGTTTCTGTTTTTGTTATAAATGTTGAGGCAAAATAAATCACATTGATATCACTGGTCTGAAGGACAACTTCTGCGTGAAGCTATGATGCTTCTTGTGCCGAGTATTGATGAAATTGTCTGAAGTCTTTATGATACAGAAAGTTCACTGAACCCGTGGCGGGTATATTTTGCATCACGACTACCTCTGATAAGTGGTTTTGTGATTAGCTCTGCTATGATGGACGGTTTTCAACAAGCTTATCTACTGCGTATTATTCTGGCTGGTTAAATTGATTTGATATCGGAGCTGCGTTGGTGGAACAATTGCTGGCATTTTTATACGACATGTGAGTCAAAAGTTCCCGGACTAGTCGCGTGGAACACCAACTGATATAATGCGGCTACATGCCGCTAGGTAACGCTGAGTTAATTTATTTTGTATTAGTGTGGCGAGTGTTGCTGTAACAGAACATTACTTTGTGTGGGATTTACCGTTATGTGTGATTTAGGGTGCGTTTGCGAACTTGGTAGCCTAGTGAAATGTCAGACCATAAGTAACAGAGAAGATGGGTCGAGTTTTGTTTTAACATTCAGAAAACAGGTTTTGAGGCTTACAAAATGCTTTAAAAGCCCTTTGTTATTACGCCATTTATGGAAAATAAACCTCTAAATGATATTCACTATTCAAAAGTGTCCATATTTCGGTTGGGGATTTTGAGCTTTCAGATCGCCCATAGTCACTTCTGGCTCATATAAATGTAGAAAGATCGCGTCGAGTCTTGAATGAGGACAGATGGCGTCGTATGATTAAACATATTCGTAACATTCTAGGCCAATCGTGGTGCTGGAACAATGTTTACTTCCGCGGGAAAATATCACTTCACCACCTCCTTAAATTATATCTCGGTCCACAATTTGCAAATAGAATTAAAAGAAGAATTTATTACAAGAATACGTTACACGAGATCATGCCGCACCACTTAAAATGACACCAAATCGTAGAAGAATTTTGATAGGATCTTTTACTATAACACACAAGGACCAAAATCTAATAAACGTCTCTATAAATACAATTTTAAAATTATTTGTTATACTTGTGTATTTTCTCATTAAAATTTGTGTTATGTTTTAACATTACAGAAATAGTGAATGTAAAAAGGGACCACTTAAACGTTTTGGTTTCTCCGTTTGTAAGGTGTTTATATCGACATGTCTGAGGATGGTCTCAGTACAAACCGAAACATGTAGCACACATGTAAACATAAATTGAATTTAAATACCTGTGTTGTGTTAGACTGAATAAGTGTAGTTTATTTACTAATAAACACAACGGGATGGCTTTCGTAAAGATACAGAGTATTAAAATTAAAACCTGACCAGATAAATTATTACGAAAATATCAAGACATTAATCGTTTAAGAAAGAAGCAGCAGAAGAGGAAATGTCGTAGAGCAGAGCGCAATAAAATGTAGTCCTTATTCACACTATTATTTAACAACTGTGGAATCCATACGAATGCGTGTGTGTTCCAAATATCTTGGCAAAATGTATTGTTTTAGGCTTGCGCTGCGGTGCAATCGAAATCTTCGCTGTCTTGTGTTTTTGCGTAGGGTAGTTCGATTGTGACAGGAAACGTATTTGGCAAATATCCATTGGCAAGTAGTCCTGAAACGTCAATAACACACTACCAACTACACCTCGCAACATCCCAGAAGAACGAAGACCTCTTTCTGGTACACGACTTGATATTTAAGGAGGTAATTCTGCACTCACACTCATTATCCTGTTGTATTGGCAGAACCATCTGCGGTTCCATCAATGCTGAAGCGCCTTTGACACTGCCATTCTGTTGTTGTTGCTGTGTTGTCATGTCTTCACTAGTTTGCTGTTGTAGTGGCACTTGAACCTCACCAGCCTCTGGCGACAACCCAACCAGATAAACAGGCATATATCACCAAATCATTCCCTTACATTCGTGACAAATCTGAGTCTCATGCACTTTCTGATTTTAAATGTAAGCGTGTCAGAATTTGGCTAGGCCAAGAGAACCTCTGTCGTATTTATTCAACAGCAATGCCTATTACTTTCCCGCCATTTAATACAGAACAATGCAGCATAATTACACATTTTCTGCTACGCATAACATACTTAACGTAAATGACAAAGGCGTTAAATTGAAAGCTCTGGTAGACCAACATTATATTAAATGCATGTTGTGCAAAAGCTGTTATAGTAAATGTTAAATTATTGTTTTCTTATTATATTGCTATGTTTTACATGCTAAATTTTCAGTTTAAAAAATACTGTTTTTTATGTGTGTTGCCGTTGATCTTATCTTTACTAAGTTCATATTTTGTCTAGAACGTTAATCGGAAACTTATGTAAACCCACGAAGAATTTAGAGAGGTATTGTCGTAAATATATCTACCTACGTCTACATGTAAAATGCCTGCTCGTTTGTTCGATTTCAACAAATCTTAATTGGTCAACAAATCTTGGTAAGAATTCCTTGTGTAAAAGATCATCAAAACCCCTTTATTGGGTGCCGAACTCTTCCTTGCGGATGGTCCGTTTTTCTTACAGACGGGCAGATATAACGAATCTAATAGTCGATTTTCGCAGTTGTTTGGCGAAATGGTCTAAACTTTAATGCTGCTATGTCTATTCCAACATATGTCTTGATAATGGGCGTGTCACAAAGTCTGCCTCATTTCAAGATGTCAAAATTTGAAGACACCAAGAATAAACTATTTTAGTTACGACAAGAGCATTTACAAATTACTTTTAACTTTATTACTTTGGGAGTGAAAAAGTTATTGCTTGTCTCTTGATGTTATACAGGCTCTTGGATAATAGTTGAAAGATAATTTGAATACATCACTTGTTTACGAACGTTTCCGTTTCAAGAACTTGAACACAAATTCTACGTAAATGACTGGGAGTAAGACATACACCAATCATCACAATGTTCTTTAATAGAACATAAACAAATTCTCGCTGTTGGTATGTGACATTTTTCATGGACAGAAATATACTAATATCCCATTCGTAATGTCATTTAGAAAGCATCTTTCTTTCATGCATGGTACCTGTCTCCTGAAAGGCTGAAAGCCACTCACTGTAAGTCGAATGATCTCTTAAGTTATTGCAATTGAGAGAAGAGTGGTTTGAATGATAAACCAAACATAATTGATAACGTAGTTTTCTTAGCAGTGAAATATGCTGCAATACGTATTTAGACCCTACGGCGAAGTGGCATTTAATGTGAATCAAAATTAATAAACCTTGTAACTTTTAATGTAATGGAACTCATTCATAATACTGTATTCTTTTTTACGGCAGTTCCATAACCTCTTCTTTCTATGCGATTGTTCCCTTTCAATGTCCAAGGTCATCCATTATCTGCTTACGTCTTCTTTCTCGTCTTCCTGTCTCTCCTTCCTTCCATCTTTCCTTCAGTAACACGTTTGAAAGGCAGTTCCTAAGCAAGATGTGAAGAATACATTTAGCACTCCTACCTTTTATTGTTTGTAGGATATTCCTTTCCTACTTAACTCATCGTAATACTCCTTCATCTCTCACACGATCGGTCCAGCTTATATTCTCCATCCCTTTCCAGAACCACATGTAAAAAATTTCCAGGTACTTCTGTTCTGCTTTCATAAGTCTCCAAGTTATGCTCCAAATACAGAATTTTACTAGTTTCTTCCTCATCTATAAGTCTAATTTGCTAGTGAAAAAAGTCTTCTTCTTTTGATTGCTGCTACTGCATTGGCAATCCTGAATTTAATTTCACGTGTACATCTTTTATCATTTCTTATCATGCTACCAAAGTAGTACTCCGGTTCTTTTTGATCAATCATAACCTGTATTGGGGATGGGTACCTTCATATTCTCATTATTTTAATTTTTTCTACATTCATTTCCATCTCATAGCATCTTCCGTTTTCTATTAGTCTATCAATCATGCGCAGTAGCACCGTTTTTCCTTAGCCAGTAGCACGAGGTCATCTGCATACTTTTCCTTCCATTCTGAAGTCTCCAAAATTTTCAAGAACTTCCTTGGTCAGGTATACGCTGAGTAAGTTGAATAAAATTGGTGACAAACAGCATCCTCTTCTAACGAGTATTTCAGTCCTCTGTCTTCTTTTCTCCCCTTAGTCGAATCTTAATTTATTACACTGAACCATGTACAGTTTGCTGATAAACGTTCTTGCAGGCCAGTTATTACCATTTTCATTTAGGATCTGTATCAATTTGTTCCACTTATCATGCTCAAATGTCTGCCCGTCTATGAAGAAAGCGCTTAATTTTTCTTTGTCCAAATTTCGTTCTGATATTACTCTCAGCATCCCAATTGCATCCTTATTTCCTTTCCCTCTTATAAATCCAAACTGATCTTTTCAAAGTACATCGTCAAAATTATATTCAAACTTTCTTCTATGAATTCTCGCTACTCTTTTTGCTCTATGGACGATTAAGTTGATTGCGGGATGGTCCCTGCATTTTGTAGCTTTTGGCTTCTTCTTAAAGTCAATTATAACTTCAATGAAATCTTTGGGCATCTCGAGTTTCATATTTGTTGTCGACCAGCTGTGCCATTATTTTTCACAAAATCTTTTTCCGACAATCTGAGCTCATTCCCAGGCTTCTTTTGGCCTTCTTATTCCTCATCTTCTTGATAGCCTTTTCCACGTAACTGTGCAAAATATAAGGGCCTTTCTCGTTTGCATCTACTTCCCCTTCATATTCGATTTCTAACTTTTCTGTTCAGTTAGTTGGGTCTTAGATATCTGCAATATAACTCTCCCAAATATTCAGTAATTTTCTCTGATTTACCATTATATTCCCTTGAGAATCTTCAATACCAGTGCTTTGACTTATTTTGTTTGCATCCAGTTCCTTTGATTGCATGTACATTAAGTCATAACACCCTGTTCCTTGAAATTCTATGTTGGCTTTGTATGTGGCTCTTTCCAATTCTTCCCTCAGTCTTCTCTATTTCTTTCCTTCTTCATTGTCGACATCGTTTATTCACTTTACTGGTAATTTCCTATGTGTTCCATGGCTTTCTTGCTGTCTTCTCGATTTACCCAACCAAGTCACTTATAGTATCTAAGACTTTTTTTTATATTTTCCCTCTGCACTTGCATATTCCCACTTTCACATGCGAGTACACCGAGTTTTTTTTACAGTATTTTGTACTACTTGGCGTTTTCCAAACTCCATCTTGGGTTTTTCTGTTGGAAACCTATTATTTTCTTCAATTCCGTGCAGAATTTTACAACAAATCAGAGGTGGGCAGAGTCAAAATATTCTTCAGACAGTGTCTGCAAGTCCTTCATACTTCCTGAATCGATGCTTCACAGGTAAATAGTTCAGCGGAACCATTGTGTGTAAAGTTCTATCTAACTCAAGAAACATGTATCAGATATTATTCGAACCCATAATGAAGTGTATTGCAATGTGATACAAACAAGGGAAAATAAAAAGGATTAAAAAATGTAAAAACCCCTTCCCTTAGTTAGGAGTCATTTTGCCCGAAAGACAAAACGAGGCAGCTACAACTGCCTTTACTTACCAACAGAACGTAGATCTGTTGACGGCTTTCTGTTAGTTTCGTTCCTTACTTGACGCCTTGCACATCGCTGGATGGCCTTGTCCCAGTACATTACTGTAAAAAAAATCACCACTTATGAAAGTATAATTTTGTTAATTTATAAAGTAATATTTACAAACATAAGCATTATCATCATTAAATATTCTTTCTGAGAGGGAGATGTAATTTACTCCATTGGCAAAAGAAGTATAAATTGCATAAAAATTAAGAAGTTACCACTTAAAAATTATCACGAAATTTCTCTTGACTTTTCAATATACTCTTTCTTCATGGATTCTCCAAAGTGTACAACAAACCTAAATCCAAACTTCAATAGTTGTATATGTAATAATGTTTACCATACACTGTTTATTTGGATTACTGGAATGGGAGGGGAAAGGAAAGAGGAAAAATGAAGAATTATCGAGGAATTCAAATTTGTAAATGATGGCATAGAAAATGTTAACAATTAAAATGTACATTTTGAATTTTTCCTCTATTCGTATGAGCTACATTTAAGAATCTATTAGGCCCTGTGGCCTGTGATCTGAGTTATTTCTAGGGGAGGCAATCTTATACATTTATTATATCTTAACTGGGAAGTGAGCCATTACTGGGCCCCATACCATTACAACACCTAAACCTACGTTCTTGTGTAGAGTAAGCATGGTTCCTCGTGCTTTCTTGAATATTTCCACTAATCGTAGGAGTAAAAGCAAAAAACTGTCACTGTTATGCCAATAAAAATCAAATGGCAATACAGTCTGAAACCTTGGGTTATCAGACATGCTTCAGGCAACTGAAGACCTTCATTGTAATTGCTCAGTATGAGTTATGTCATCCGTAATTTGTTGATTCATCGTCAAAACTCAACAGTTTAAAGTCGCAACGTCGTGCACTTGTGAGAAAAAAACATGGCACTGGCACAAGAGCGTAAGTTACCGACAGCAAAGTCGAGTACATAGAGCACAACTTTCAGTACTGAGAAAAAAGAGTACGTTACCAGCAACTAAGTATGTGGTACTGGCAGAAAAGCGTAGGGGACCGAGAGAATACGGTACAGTACCGCCATCTTAGAGTACAGCACTGACAGTAAATAATATAGTACCAACTGCAGAGACTGTATTACTGACAGGCAATCGTACAGTACCGACTGGAAATGAACAGTGCCAAATGTAAAAGTATAGTACTGACAGCAAGACATATTAGAGACAGCAGAGATTAGAGTGGCGAAATAAAATGCGTAGTAATGACAAAAAAAAAGGGATAGAGTTCGGGCGGTAACGTTTACCTTACGAACAAGAGCAACAAATAATAGAGCACCGACAGAAATGAGTGCCGTACCAACAACAAACAGTGCTATGCTGACAACAAACTATAGATTGCCGACAGCAGAGCATAATGTGTCTACAGCAAACAGTGCAAAACTGTAAGCGAAGCATACGGTACCGACAGCAAAAAGGGCAGCAACTAATCAAGGCTTACAGTACTAGCAGCGAAACATTGACATCAGCAAGACGTACAATACTGACACTGGAGTGTAAAGTATAGACAGCAAAGCGAAAAAAACAAACAGCTGGACGTACAGTAATGATAGCGAAACGGGTAGTAGCAACAAAA
>Ga0123357_10006463_pt1 | contig 14313 bp, 16 predicted proteins | sample TergutEmb28metaG_FD_89873 | JGI IMG/M metagenome (GOLD analysis project Ga0123357, IMG submission 89873) | Embiratermes neotenicus P4 segment gut microbial communities from Petit-Saut dam, French Guiana - Emb289 P4 | ecosystem: Host-associated > Arthropoda: Insects > Digestive system > Gut ...
ATGGCTGTTTGTTCTGAGATCCACACAAAACACGTCAACACACTGTGTGGGCAGAAAGTAGAATTGTTGAATGTTAAACTGGTGGTACATATAATGACCACTGAACTTTAAAAGGTTAAATCCCTGTTATAAAAACCAGCCAATTAATACTGTATAGGGAAATAATGGCTGTTTGTTCTGAGATCGAAACAAAACTGAGAAATTCACTGTGTGGGCAGAACGTAGAATTGTTGAATGTCAAACCATAGGTACTTACAGCACAAAGCAAGTTTTGACGACGCAGCTACGTCCAATTTGACTACTCAGTGCAGCACGTTACATGCTTGCGAAAGGGTCGTAGGAATATCGTGCTTTAGAAACGTGCATGTGTGTGCATACGTGTTTGTGTAGAATGTTGCGTGTGTGTAATATATGTACTATGTATGTATGTATACGAATGTACGTACGTATGTATGTATGCATGTAATGTCTTGCTATGTATATGTGTGTGTGTGTGTATATATACACACACACACTCACACAGACACATACCGTTACAGATTAACCCTTAATCCGCTAACGTGGATAATATGGTGAGCTCCTAATAATGCCAGCAGATGACAGATGAGATTTAACCCGGCGTTTAAAGGGTTAAAGGTGAAAAGCTGTCAGTGCTGGCAAGTTCCATGCCAGTGTGACGTGTTGTGTGGCCGCTGCAGCCTCTTTGGACGGTTCCGAGATCGTGTGTTAACTGTGGATGAAAGCATTCCCAGATCCCTACTAGTCCTGCCCGTCGGCTAGCATCCTGCTGTTGCAAATATTGGGCAGCCTTATAGAATTGCGTTAACTGATCGCAATGTGTGCTGTTTGATTCTATTCAATTCCAGTCCAGTCCATTCTGCTCTACTTTATTGTTACATTTTTTCTTATTAACATATCTGTAAGATGTCTCATGCAACTGATATGATTGTTCTGCAACACAATGTGGTCTGATTTGGGAAACTACAATATGTCAGTAAGTGCCGCTAGGTTTGTTTTAAACCGAACCTATATATATATAGAGAGAGAGAGAGAGAGAGGGGCGGGAGAGAGAGAGAGGAAAAAACGGAGTTGTTAGTGGACCAGAAAGTTTTTTCCTTATAAATTACTGAATTATATAATGTCGTCATGAATTGCAGTATGAAATTTCAGAGCTGTAATTATGAGACTATGGGGGATGTCATATTTTTGTCATTCATCAAAATACAATGCTTGAGCCAAAAGTTCATGGCTGCGCACAAAAAAATGCTGTCATGCATCAGTGAGCTGGTATGTACTGCTGAGTTGATTTACCGTGAATTAGTGTGGCGAGTGTCACTGTAACAGAGCACTGTGTTTTCATTCGTTTAACATTTAGTTGTATTTAGCGTGTGTTGAATGATTTCTGTGATTGTTGTAGCCCAGTGAAGTGACGCACCTCAATAAACGGAAAATATGCATCAAATTCAGTCGCGACCTTGAGAAGCTTCCTTCTGAGATATATGAAACGTTTCAGAAAAACGTCTTTGATGATTCCTTGTGTAGGACACAGATTTTGGAATGGCATAGAGAGGTCAAAATTTGACAAACATCAGTTGAGACTTTGGACATTTCAGTTCATCTATTTTGATGTTGGAGCAGGCAAACAGCAGAAGTGTAACGTCATCCATGAGGTTGGCTGGACCTATCATACAGTACATGTTCATACATTTTAAACAAAGGTACAAACATGGACAAACTGCTGGGATATTTTTGCTGTCTCTGCTGAATGATGGCCAGAAACAAAACTGATGTAGTGTGCAAGTGCCTGACAGATTACACCACACAGTGCTAGAAGGTTCCTTTCTAAGATATTCTTGTTCCTAAAGACGAAAATCCGATTAAACGGACAAAGGTTCTCGTACATCGCCGATATTCATGCAGAAATGCAGACAGTGTTAGACTGCACCATGTTACAGTTCAAGAGATGCTTCTAACAGTGCGAGAGGCAATGGTCCGAGTGTCTGAACAATGAAAGTGACTGTACTGACCGTAATGTAGATATGTGTAAAATTATATTATTGCACCAGTAGAGAAGCTTTTGACTGGCACATTGTATGTGTTTAGAGTTTATTTTATATAAATTTGAAATGTTATATTTTCGACACCACTAAAACTTGCATGCCATTTCTTATTTTCAGGCATACGCGTTCACAATAAATCCAATTTTACGTAAGGTCATAAACGGATTATACCTTTTCCATAAAATTTCTCTATTTTGTGGTATCCTGTATGGGAATTTTCACTAATTTTCTACGAAATATTTCTATTTGGACTAAGTTTGTTGAACTTCAAATAATGTCTTTGGAAACTTTACCCACTACATTATACATTGCACGCTGCAATTAACTTCTAGCATATTGTCTAGCCAGAAGAAATGCGAAATGATTTCAGGCAAAGATCCATAAACTTACGCATTGAGATTCTACAGCTAATTAGAAGCAAAATTTTCCATGCACTTATTCAAGCATTATGTTTGAAGATATGCTGAACAGCGATGGCATCACTCAGCGCATTCTCCGTTTCGGTACTAGCTGGAGTCAAATTTAGCTTCAAGCCCACGCAAATATACCCTCAAGAAAAGTGCATATTTAACAGGAGTTTTGATATTTGGTACATGAAAATTACTGTGGCCATATACGACATCCACTTCTTGGTGTGATGTTATTTATACAACACCAGTAATTACAAGAATGGGAAGATTGCCAAAGTAAGGATAAGCATGTGTGTGTGTGTGTGTGAAGGAAATGCATGTTACAATTTCGCAGTTATTACAAAGCACAACATACAAATGTTGCCGTCACTAACAAGTACCTTGAGCTACACCTATTCCTAATCTCGACACCAAATTCCAGTTAATATTTCTACTTGAATTCTGTCACCTACAAATTCGAAGGACACCTTCTGATACAGTGTAAAACTGGGCGGACCGCAAGCAGGTCTGATGTAGTGGCGAGATTCTGACCGCTTGGTAACCGAACCTGTTCATAAGGCTCGCACACAGTCATTATAAGAACTGAGATTTGTGGGCTCCTTTGAAGGATAACTACTAATCTAGCTTTTTAAAGAGCCTAAGGTACATTAGTTAAACACGGGTGAACAAAATAGTTGAATGTCCGTAGAAACACTCTGTAATCGGTACATAAATACCATGAAAACGTAAAAGCAGTGAAGTGTCTTAGGCCATTCGCTGGTCACAGTACACTATTTTCTGTCTATTTTCCAGTACATTTCAGATGTTCAACCCCTCCTGTCCACTGCTGACCGGCCGTGATATCGTTCTGCACCCAACTGCTGTGATCCGGTCATCAAGAAATACTGCGCAGTGGTGAAATGAAGGAAGAAACCGGCAGGGCATGTAGCACGATGGGAAGAGGAAAGGTGTATACAGGATTGGGGGTGGGGGAGCCTCAGGAAATGGAGTCACTTGGAATATCCAGGTGAAGATATGAGTATTATTAAAATTTATCTGAGGGTGTTGAAGGGGATTGATCTGGTTCAGGGTAGGGTCTATTGCAAACGCGGTAAGAAAGATTTGCCTCTATACAATGTGGGGAAGTGTATAACGCAGAATATAGTGACGTGTTACTAAATAGTTCTGCTGTTTTATTCACTGTACTTCGCGAGTGGATTGAATTTCCCCCTGATGATGAACACGTGTATTGTCGAAATATAATTTTCAAGATGTGTTTTTTTATCTCAGAGATACACAAAAATAAATGTGGTTTGGCGATATAGTACATTTTACCATCATGAATGTCATAAACGGCATGAACTGAAAGCTAAATACGGAAGTCGCACAGTTCACGGTAAAAGGCATATCAATAATAAGAACTCAATTAGTATTGCAGAAATTACAGAAAAACCCATCCACTTTGTAACGACATCGGCCAACATTTTGTAGGGAATAATCGCTATTTATTGTGATAATCTTACGAAAGACAAATATAGCCAGTAGGAGGAAACTATTCATAGTTGTTATATGTTCCACGTGGCAGCCACCGAACTGTGCACGGTTCAGCACGTGTTACTGTATCACATCAGCATGGTTCTGTGTTCTGGAATGTTTAAGGCAACCACAGTAATTCACTTCCAATTTGAATCTCTTCAGGTTGGCAGTTCTGTGTAGATTTACGCTGTGCTACAGATGTTTAGGAGATGCTGGCAGTCGGTTTGTGCAGCACAATGACTACTGACTGGTTACAATGTCATGGCGGACCGTTGTGTGCTGCTAGTGATGTTCATAGGAAAGGCTGATGTAGTGACATTTGGCAGTCGGCACTTCTTGTGTCGACCGGGACAGCAGCTAACGTGACTGCGGTTGGCTGTTCATATCTTGAGTGATCCACGGCGAGACAACGGCAGAGTGACTTTTGGGCCACGGCAGCTTCTGTTCAAATGTTCTGATTCTACATTGTCAGTGGGGTACAGAGTCTAACTAAAGGGCTTCAAACCCTGGTTAAATTGAAAGTCTGCATTCAAAAATACATACCTTAACTGTGTTACAGTGTACTGGCAACTGACGTCACGCTGACGTAACGCATGACTGTAACCTATGGCCATACCGCTTCTTGCCTGTCAATATTATATACATAGTTTCAATCCCAATAGGCTGTGTAAGATAAGGGACTTCTTCGTTGGGTCTCTTGTAATGTCCGTATCCAATGCCTGGGGACACCAGTGTATCTATTTGTTATTTTGTGGTGCCATATAACATTGTTTCACTTTATCCTCGAGCCACTGAAGGACATGTACAACGACACAATCGCACAGGCATTCCAACACCCCATCCATTATCTCGTCACAGAATTTTTAGATGTACCCATATATTGAGAACACCCTCTCCATACACTTCGACTTCTTGCCATTGCTAGTGACATGTCAAACTAGATGTAATCTACACCCCATGTTGATGCATCCGAATTTGGAGACCTCACCCTGTAAGAGAGCGGGAGGCCAGCCTCTTGACGATGGATGTTCCATCAGAGGTACTCTCCGAGATAAGTTCGAGTAGAGGTTTCCTTGTCCGATACTCCTCGTAGGATTCATGACTAACTGAAAGAAGAGATAAGGAAGGATGTTAATGGGGTAGGTAGGGATGCGTGAAATTGTGTATGATTGTAGGTAGCAACTAGTAGTAGTCGGGAAGTTCTTTACAGGTCTTAGGAAAGAAAAGACCTTTGTTACAAACGTTGTACCAAAATGTATTTTTTTTTTATTTTTGTCTGACAGTCGAAGTTGCTTCTAAAGATAATTCGAAATCGCAAGAATTTCGTCCATGCCATGAACTTTTTCCGGGACGTACACGGTGGAGTTTGATTAGGAAGGTGTCATATCGGAACCAGAGTTGGATGGAGGGAAATTCTGGAGGAAGGAGTTGAATATAATGCACAAGACCTGAATTGACCACATACACGTACTGATCGAAGGTCGTGTTTACAGTTAATTCAAAATGCACATTACGAAAATACAAATTTGAATATAAATCACGCAGGGAGGGTGGCTGCTGTTTGCAAATAATACAAGAGCAGTCTTCTTCAGGCTGGCGGCAACTGGAGAGTTTTCAAGGATAGATATTTGACGGCGCATAAGTCGCAATTCTCGCTATCCTCCCAGCCATCGCTGGCTGCTCTGTAATATTTCAGATACAACCTGGTGTTGGAGGGTAAAGTGTCAAATAAGCGTGGTGGAATGGGTGCGCCGTCTGACGTTAGAATGGTAATGGCATATTTCCTTATTGAAAACCGCTTAAAAATTAATCAAAACGAAATGCACGAAATCTACATTACAGCGGTAGGCACAACACGAGTCTGTAACGATTCCACAAAAGAACATGAGCATACAAAAATTACCGTTACGTACACGGTAGATGAGAGTATCGTTAAGCAATTTCACGAGACGAAACTGAAAGGAGCCGATGTGGAAATTTTCAATTATTGCCGGGTCTTTCTGAAAAATTAGACGTGTGATCTGGCGATCCACTAAAACCATAAAAACCGATACCGCGCGGAAAGAATTTAGAAAACCTGCCGTGAAGTAAACAAAAGCCTCTGTAAGGAAACAGAAAAACTATTCCGGTAAAAATGGAATAGGAGACGGTGTAAAGACTGTATGGCAGGAAAACGGACGGGTATGAACTATGTAAACCTCGGGCCACTGTCTGCAATCGCACGCAATATCTTATGTTTATCTACGCAGGTTGATCCATGAAACCTCTTTACATTGACTGCAATGATGCCTGGAAGAAACAGTAAATATCACATTAGAATTTAAAATAATTTGTTTCCAAATTTGTGGCCAACTCCAAATGTAGAATATATGCAAAACCAGCTCTGCCTCTATAGATCAGTTTGTAGTCTTTTTTCGGTATTGATTTCCTCGATGTCATCATCTACAACGTCAGAATAACGCTTTGGTAAAAAAAAGTTGACATTTATATCTTCTTCAGATTATAATGTCAGTCGAACGGTCGATCCGTATTGGGTGGAAAGGCGCCTGGCATAAAGGACAAGATAGCGTTTATCCTTTTCCAGGGTATGGATGCGATCCATCTGGTCGTATGAAATGTAAAAGTGTGTTGATAATTTCATCTGTAAAGATTCCATTTAAACAGATATTTATAAAATGTTTAGCTGTAGAGAGACATCAAAGAACAAAACTTTTAATTTTTACCGGTTGAACCGAACCCTCTTTCAACACGTTCAGTAATATCTTTACTTCTTCTAATTCCGGATAATATATTTTTTGACAGATAACTTGGGCAATACGATCACCGCGAGAAACAATGAATGGAATATCTGAATGATTATACAGAATCACACCTTGATTACCGCGATAATCTTGATCAACTATTCCCGCTCCTATGTCTACGTGATGTTCTAGTGCCAGTCGTGAACAGGGAGCGATCCGACCATAAAAACCTTCTGAAGTTGTAACTGCAAGTCTTTCGATATCAATACTTTTCCTCTGGCTGGCACCGTGGTATCACCAGACCTGCGGTTCTCGGTGATCCTCTTGTAGGTGTTCGTGCGTTGTCAGTTTTACATAGCGAAGTATAGCAATACTTTGAGACGATGACATGTTCTTAAAAGTGAAATTACCCTTTGTATTCCTGGAAGCCTGTGGGCTATAAATTGGCGACGCTGTTGTCAACGGCATGCAGTGTAAGCTGGGGACAGAAGTCATAATCACATACTCCGCAACAGATATAACAGATCATTAATAAATCTATTTTGTGGGAGTAAAAAAAGACAAGTGTAGGCCTTACAAAAAGAGACCATAAATCCGTTGACATTAGTGAAAAATGTTGTCAGGATTAGTAGATTCGTTGCAAACTTCATTATGGAAGGATACTCACCTTCTGCTAACCCGTGAGTAATTTAATCAATTCGTCGATGACAATTTTTTAAGAATCAGTTTATTTAGTACATTTCATGTATCATAATCAGAATAACAATGGATCGCAGGTTTACGATAGTTGACGAAATTATCAGACAGTACAGACGGTTCAATACCATCGGAACGCAGCTTACCGTTCGCCTTCTACCTCCATCAGATGAGGACGAAAGCGACCCCACCTACCATTCCCTAGACAGTGTGACCGATCTGTGTGAGCTTGCATTATGAAACTGCGACGATTCTGACACGGTGGCCATATCGATCCGTATTGAAGTTAATATGAAGGATAAGGCGATCGGAATTAATTTCAGGCGAAAAGATCAGCTTTCGGCAGACGTGATTTTGAATGTTTGGGAGGTTACACAATCTAATTCGCGTTTTAACGCTTTGGACACGCTGGTCCTCGACGTTCATAGTGTAAAGATGCCGGTAGGATTCGGCAGGCATAAAGACCAGAGGTAGACCACTAGCTGCTCTCGCTCAATTGAAAAAGAGTATCGTGAAGGTAAAGTCTGAAATGAATTGTCTAGCCCACACTTTAATCATCGCGATCGCTAGAATAACAAACGATCCGAATTATCAGTCATATCGCGAAGGAAGGAAATTAGGCCGCGCGGTCCATCAGTTACTAGAATCGACGGGCATCAATCTGGATCAGGGAGGGGGTATCAGAGAACTCGCACAATTTCAGAATCTATCAAAGAATATCGAATTGTTGTCTTTTCAGGTTTAGATTGTGGAGACATACTTTTTGATGAACAGGTCGAATCGTTATACGATGTTCGAATCCCGTGCGAGTCGTGCAATAGGAATTTTAGGAGTCGGAAGTGTTTTGACAAACATAAGAGAAACGAGTTGAGAGGAAAGACAGTGTGTGAACAGATGAGAAACTGCGTCTCGTGTGATAGTCCGATCAAGAGAAAAAAGCAAGAAAGTTTCGAACCTACTGTGCGAACTGTAAACGGAATGTGGAAATTGGTCACCTCTGGTACATGTCGACGTTAAAGAACAAAGCACCCCGCAGAGATAATGCATTATTTGCTTTACCTACGATTTCGAAACCACGCAAGATACAAACACGTCCGATTCGACAAAACTGCACGTTCCCAATCTAGTATGTCTGCAACAGTTCTTTATACAGTGAGATGTCAGCCGATATAGACGAGGATTTTGAGCGTTGCGGTGGGAAACATTCATTCTGGGACGATCCTGTTGGCGATCTGCTATCATAACTCTGTGAACCTCGACTTTGGGTCAGCAAGGACGTGGCTCTAGCCCGCAACGCGAGAGCCTTCGATTCGCAATCATATTGAACAGAGCGATTCTAATGAAATGGAAGCGCGAATTGTTTCTAAACGTGTTAAAAATTGCGTCTATGAAGATAGAACACATCTTGTTTATCAAAAGCGCTGCATAACTGCCCAATCCATTACGTATACTACCAGTCATTCGAGCTTTCGGTAACCAAACCTTGGTATCCGCACTATTTCCATAGAAAAAAATTGGACTATGTAGGGATCTTCCCCCGACATCGCATATTTCGGAGCAGACGAGATGAGTCCATCTGAGAAGGGAATCTATGACACGGTATGACGGTCAGAAGAACAAGGTTTTTGATAACTAGTCTTGGTAAAGTACTATCAGTTTGTCAGTCTTGAGACAAGCGTGCCACATTTTTAGACGGGAGTTTATGGAGATCGGTAACCGAGGTTTTTCTTAAGTCTTCCACCATCGCATCCGCATATGCTGCCACTGTGAAAATTAAAATTTTCACATTCTTAGAGATTTCATATTTTCATGACTTCAAAAAAAGTCTGGGATATTTGGCATCCTAAACTGAATTCTGTGGGACACCATGACAGAGCTCTCAAAACCCATGAAACTGGAACAAATGAGATCCCTATCCATTAAGCACACATTATTCATTTTGTTTGCTAAGTAGTGTCATCACTATTGTACATACCAAGAAACAGTAGATGGACAAGTGGAATAAACCGGTGTAAAATACAGATTTGCCACAGGTATTAAACTTAACCTTTTACAGCCATCAATCTTCTCTCTACCCTGGTAGAAGGAAACAGGACCATTAGAAATTAGCATTACATTTGTGTAAATTTATTCTTTAATTGTTAGCAAAAAGTAAACAAAATAGTCCACTATTTCAATATATGTAGAGTAAATGTGTCAAATTGGCATTGAAATAATATACACACATTTTAAGGATATCTAGATTCACAACAAAAATGTTTTCAAGATTTATCCAATTACTGTCTTCACTGACTTATTAATAACACTAATCAGTTAGGTACCCAATCACCACTATGTATGTTCAGATGTTTTATCAGATATCTCTTTCTAGTGAATGCCTTATTACACAAAGCACATGTAAAACAGCCCTCACCACTATGCATGTGTTGATGTGTTACCAGATGACTCTTGACACTGAATGCCTTATTACATACTTCACAGGAATATGGACGCTCACCACTATGTATGCGTTGATGTGTTATCAGACCGTTCTGTTGATGGAACGCCTTATTACACACTTCACAGGAATATGGACGCTCACCAGTATGTATACGTTGATGTGTAATCATAGTGCTCCGATAAATGAATGTCTTATTACACACTTTACAGGTAAAAGGGCGCTCTCCATTATGCATGCGTTGATGTGCTACCAGACTGCTCCGATAAGTGAATGTCTTATTACACACATCACAGGCATAAGGGCGCTCACCACTATGCATGCGTTTATGTCTACTATGACTGCCCTTGTCAGTGAATGTCTTATTACACACATCACAGACATACAGAAACTCACCACTATGTATGCGTTGGTGTCTTCTAAGAGACTTCCTGTCACAAAATGCCTTATTACAAACACAGATATGAGGGCGCTCACCACTATGTATGCGTTGATGTATTAAAAGATGACTCTTGTTAATGTATGCCTTATTACAAACATCACAAACATAAGGGCGCTCACCAATATGTATGCGTTGATGTCCAATCAGAATGCTCTGACGAATGAATGTTTTATTACATACTTCACAGGCATAAGGGCGCTCTCCACTATGTATGCGTTGATGTGTTATCAGACTGCTCTGATGAATGAATGCCTTATTACACACATCACAAACATAAGAGCGCTCACCACTATGTATGCGTTGATGTGTTTTCAGATTGCCCTTTTGATTGAATGCCTTATTACACACACCACAAACAAAAGAGGGCTCACCACTATGTATGCGTTCATGTTTTTTCAGATTGCCCTTCTGACTGAATGCCTTATTACACACACCACAAACAAAAGAGGGCTCACCACTATGTATGCGTTGATGTTTTCTCAGATAGCCCTTTTGACTGAATGCCTTATTACACACACCACAAACATATGGACGCTCACCCCTATATATATCACAGGAATATCTGCATTCAGCACTGTGTACATGAAGTTGTTCATTCACAGTACCCTGTGAAAAACACAAAGGTTAAACATCACGATATATTCTGACAGAACAATTATTTTCATATCAATCAATGTATACATTAAATTTAAATCTATTGCATTTGAAGAAATGGGTTATTTACAAGAGTGTATTAGATGGCTACCAATTTTTGTGTATAATATGGAATCAGTGACCTTAACGGGATTTCATTGCAAATAGAATGGGATTAAATTTGCCGGGAGCCAGAAGTTGAAAGAATAGGCCTCTGGTACCTAAAAACAGATATTTTAGGCTTGCAAGCCTACCTTCAGGATAAGTTTAACCTGTGGGCTGGAAATGGCAGTTGCATAGAGGAGATATGGGGAAATTTTCAGGATACAATTTTCGAGGCTATCGAATGTTATGTACCTCAAAAAATTCTGAGTAAAAAATCTGGACCCTGAATACTATAATAAGGAAGTAAAACAACTAAACATAAAGGTAAGGAAAATGTAGAATAAAAAAATTTGGGCAGCCTTACCAAGCTGAACTGAATCATTCATCCAAGGAATTACTGGTAGCCAAGAAGAAGTCTCAGGAAACGTTTTTACGTTTGGTCTTACAAAATGAAATTAGATGCTGGACAGAGTTCTATGAGTATGATAGACGACGTAAAGGAAATAGAGAAAGTATTCCGGCAATCAAGGACTCATTACAGACCCAATAGAAAAGGCCAATTCCTTAAACTCTTATTATGCACCTCCATTCAGTTATGAACGTAATAACCCGCAAATTCAATCAACAGAATCAGGTAAAAAGTTCACCATTAGCATTAACATTATAAGGAAGCGATTATCAGCAATGGGGAAAAAGAAATCTGTCAGACTAGATGGCATTCCTGGGGAAGTTTTAAAGTTAGGCAGGAAAGCCATAATCCATACCTCGCAAGATTGTTGGATATTACGATGAATAATAATGCTATCCCAGGTGATTGGAAAAAAGCTATAGTGATTCAATTACAAAAGGGGAGATCAATCGGTAGTTGGAAACTACAGACCAGTCAGCTTAACCTCGGTGGTTTGCAATCAAATGGAACAAGTTATAGCAGGGTACCTAAGACAAGTCAGGGAAATGAGTGGGTGGTTATATGAGGGTCTACATGGTATTAGACCAGGGTACTCATGCGAAAGTCAAATAGTTAGGGTTTGTCAGAATATCATGGATTCACTGGATGAGGGAGCCAGGACAGATGCGATCATAAAAGATTTTTCAAAGGCATTTGATTTTGTTCCACACGATAGGCTGCTTACAAAAATCGGGCCAACCAGCGTGGATTAGAGGGTAGTTGTATGGGTAAAGGAATTTCTCTTCAGACGTGCACAGATAGTGTAGACAGGCAATTATCTGGGGAAGTCAGAGTAACCTCAGGAGTGCCGCAAGGGAGTGTACTACGTCCTCTATTGTTTCTCAATTACGTTAATGATATTTGGAGAAACACTGAGTCTAATATAGGGTTGTTCACAGATGATTGTATAATATACAGGAAAATAACGGATAATAGTGACAATAATAAGTTATAGACAGACCTAACAGATTAGGGTAATAGGCGGAAGAAAATGAAGATAAATCCGGGCAAAAGTAAAGCAGTAAGCTTTACAAAAGATAAGGTGAAGGAAAAAATAGGGTATCATTTTGGGGATCAATTAATCCTGGATGCAAGTAGCTTTAAATATTTAGGAATAATTATACACCGCAATCTAAGCTGGGCAGATGTCAATTACTCACTACGAAAATCATGGAAGGCACTTCATTTCATGTGTATACTCAAAAACGGAAATAATATGAAACATTAAGCTTATACAGCACTAGTGAAACCAATACTTGAGTATGGAGCGGTGTGTTGGGACCGACAGTTGAGAATGGAGCGGTGTGTTGGGACCGATAACTGAGTATGGAGCGGTGTGTTGGGACCGATAGTTGAGTATGGAGCAGTGTGTTGGGACCGATAGTTGAGTATGGGGCAGTATATTGGGACTGACATTTGAGTATGGAGCGGTGTGTTGGGACCGATAGTTGAGTATGGAGCAGTGTGTTGGGACCGATAGTTGAGTATGGGGCGGTGTATTGGGACCGACATTTGAGTATGGTGCAGTGTGTTGGGACCAACATTTGAGTATGGAGCGGTGTGTTGGGACCGATACAGAGAAGGTCCGGTAAGTGCTCTAAATTGGGTGCAAAAGAGAGCAGATAAATTTGCAAATAATACAAATGAGTCGGGTTAAGAAACTTTGGCACAGCGTACACTGATAGCCAGAATATGTGCCATTTTCGTTGCATACACAGGGGGACAGGCTTGGAAAGCGATATTTGACAGACTTCTAAAACAATGTTACATGAGTAGGGAAGATCATAATCGGAAAATTAGGACTAAGAAACAAAGAGCTGATGTTGGTAAACGTTCCTTCGTAAATGGGACCATTAACCCTTTAAGCGCCGAATTAAATCCCACCTGCCATCTGCTGGCATTATTAGGAGCTCACCATATTCTCCACGTTAGCAGGATAAGGGTTAATAACAGGCAGTGAATTTTTTGGCTTGCTTTAACAGCATTTTGTTTAATGATTATACTTCTTTAGCCATTTAGACACCGATTTAAATCCCATCTGCCATCTGCTGGCATTATCAGTTCACCCTATTCTCCACGTTAGCAGGATAAGGGTTAAAAGCTGGACCCAATTACCTGCAGGCTACTAGCATCTTTCCCCTGTACATTGAACTGTTTTAGAAAGAGGGTTACAAATGCAGTTACAAGCGAGGGAACTGAAGTGGGGATTGAGTGCAAATAAGTGAGGTGATGCAAACTGCAGTGATGTGGAGGGAACTGATGATATATGTGAAGTGATTATGTTTTTAAGTGAACTGAAGTGAGTTACGAGGAAGTTCTTGGGGACAAAAGTACCAACCATGTACATTAGGGTGACTTCATATGGTGGTTACTTGATTGTACTGTGACTATTTTATTTGGTGTGTATCTTGTACTGTGGTTGTTTTAACTTGTTTTGTAATGTGTGGGTGTGTGAATGTATGGGTTTTGTAATGTGTGGGTGTATGTGTGGATGTTTTCGTAATGTGTACTTGTATTTACCATGTTTTTGTATTGTTTCCTTTATATGTGTATGTATGTATTTGTATATATATATATATATACAGGGTGTCCCAGGAGGAATGTGCCAAACTTCGGGAGGGTGTTCCTTATGCTAAAGTATACCGATATAACCCAAAACACCTATGTCCAAAGTTGAACGCTTACAGAGATAATGGCCAGTGGAGTTTGAAAATTTGACAGCTGTTACACACGTACTGATTACCAAATACATATTAAAACTGGCAGGAATATGTGGTTTCTGTAATGTTAATATCTGTACTTAACATCAAACTAACTTGTGAGTGA
>Ga0123357_10006464_pt1 | contig 14312 bp, 5 predicted proteins | sample TergutEmb28metaG_FD_89873 | JGI IMG/M metagenome (GOLD analysis project Ga0123357, IMG submission 89873) | Embiratermes neotenicus P4 segment gut microbial communities from Petit-Saut dam, French Guiana - Emb289 P4 | ecosystem: Host-associated > Arthropoda: Insects > Digestive system > Gut ...
ATTAACAATTGTCCAACGAGATGAAACACAAAGCAGTCTATTTATTATTCTGCAAGTTCGCTCTACATGTTTCGGGTGTCAACCACACCCATCATCAGGAGTACACAAAACTGTAACTACAGCCTCCGGTACTGTGCAGCTACGCAACTCTAACGTGACCAAGCTAGCTTGGTCACGTTGGGGGAGGTACTGCACAAAAAATGTGACGATTACCGGAGGTTGTATTTACAGTTTTGTGTACTCCTGATGATGGGTGTGGTTGACACCCGAAACATGTAGAGCGAACTTGCAGAATAATAAATAGACTGCTTTGTGTTTCATCTCGTTGGACAATTGTTAATATAGATCAGCGACGCATGCAACAATAAACATAAAGTTTTCATTTATATTTCTTTTTAAAGCCGAAAAATCAAAAGGGGGTTAGGTCTAAATGGGGTAAAGAATTTCACCACTTAACTTGACTGCTTAAATACACGGAACTTCTAAGGGAATATTGACACACACTAAAAATGTTTCTCTTAAAAAGGAAGGCTAATATTTCATACTAATTAAATTTTCTTCACAAAGTCTTACTTTCGTGAAGATGATTAATCTTTATATAAGACAGGTGCATATTTGTGTTATGTTGACCGCAGCGTTAGCCTGCTTTTTGTTAAAATATGAGAAAGGAAAAGAGAAGAAGAAGAACACGAACGCACAAATAAATTGTGATCCAAGCCCAACCAAGCCGACCATTAAATCAGATGTGCGCATGCTCGTGACAGGTCGGAACTTCACACAACTGCAACATCTGCAGGAAAGATGACTCCTTCAATTAAAATTACAGAATTGTGACACTATTACCTTGTATAGCAAGTGTCCGGGAGTCTGGAGAGTTGAGACCGGTCGTTGTTCGGGGCCCAGCGCGGAACGGATGGCGCGCCACCCCGGCGCAGACCCTTCTTCTGGCCATGCAAGAACGACACAAGTCACGTTACTGCTGAAGCCAACCTCCCATCTTAATAGACCCACTCACTATACGTCACTTTTGAAAGCTGGACATACCGAGAACCAGTCCTCTGTATGTAATGGAAGAAAGAAAACATGAAGCGAACAAAGAAGAATTTCTTTTCTGGATTAAGTTACTAAATTGTCAGTTCTTGAAGCTTAAATTTCGTGCTTTAAAATTAAGAAAGAGAACTTAAATTCCCTTACTTGCAGGCTGTAAATATAACATTTAGAACCACAAATGTTCTCGCTCGTTTCACTGAGCATTTTGGAAAGCTAATATCCCTGAGATGTTTAGAAAATCTTTCTGCCTTTCATGAAAACTGAACGCTCCTTACCATTTTCGAAAAAAGAATCCGAAATGGAACCCTATTTATTAACTGTGTGGTTTCAGCAAATTATTATATTCATATTAAAAAGACAGAATGCTATGTATGTTTCTTTCGTAGTTTAAAGTAGTTCGTGCTAATTTAAAAGAGCTATGATGCAGCATGAAGAACAGTACAAAGGAATTCACATTTCCGAAAAATAATTTATTAAAACTGCACATCCTACAGCGGTTCAAAAATATGTGTTGCCCTATAAAAATAAAACCCTTCTTTCTCAATTATATTTTACAAGAAATTACGTGGAAGCAGCTGCAGACATAAAATATGTAAAATTATCCTTGTCCAAGCCATGAAGGCATGATCCGAGTAGAGGTATCACTCCACTTCATCTTAACCTCGGCAACAAATGGCAGTAAGTGCTCAACACCACGTCTGGCCGCTTTCCTCCTGAGGAAGGAGCCTTCAATATATATTTTATACGAAACAAAATGGCCGACTTAGCCGATCTGAAAGTGCTGCAGAAGTGATAAAGCCACTGTCGCTGCCAGGAATCGAACCACGACGTCCAGCCCGCAGCCTAGTGACTATAGCTGCCACTAGCCTTCGGCTCCACTACTTGATGTTCAAACCAGATTGGGTCTGTCAACGTCATGACAAAATACACTTCCAGCAAGCCTAAGCACCCCATTTTGAAGACACAACAAAAGTTATAATACAACCGGTAATAACGGACAGACACGTTTTACGTATCAGAAGATAACCATGCTTGAACATTGCGTTTAGGATTACACAAGAAAGAAGCATGGAATTGGAGCTTAGAAATATATACATATAAGGCACAGATTTTGATAAATTCTTTGACTAGTCGATAAAAAATCCGTACTGTGGTTTTTAAAGAAGGTTGTGTTTGAAAGCTCATAAATTAAATAAAACCTTTATGAAAGACACTGCAAGGTTTTGGGCAAGAGTATATAACCGTGTTTCTTCAAAAATAAATAAGCTTAATTTACAATGATAAACTGTTGCCATTTGTACAGTCCTATTCGCTAGACTCTCGAAAGTCGTCACACACCCCTACTGCCACCCCTAGATGATGACAGCTAAGCAACCCAGCTAAATCAACTTCTGTCGAAACGTCCTTCCAACATCCCCTGTCACAATGTGCCAGTGCCCACCGTAACAGCATCAGCCACACTTAGACATGGCGCCTTTTTCCGGAGAACAACACAGCTCCATGGAGATTCAATTCTTCTGGGATGCTGGGTTGTGACGCCGTGTCGTTAGCAGCCGGCACGGTGTCACATCCTCGAACACTTGATTCGCCATCATTACTGTTGTGACACGCTCAAATCTTACAGAATATATTCATGTACAAAAAGTATCCACCAAGTCTAGAGTTTCAGTCTGGTCCCACAGATCAGCTATCCTGAACGCCGCACGTAGTTTCTTCAGTTTCTACGCCTAATCTTATCTACTAAGTACAAAAACCCCACTATCATTTCATCTTACATTTTTTCTGAATGTTCATTCACAGACACACTGTATTATTCGAATGTCACCAGAAACATCAGTTGAGACTGTCGGAGCCCGTCCGAATTCCAAGAGGTTACTTCTCGAACAGCGATGGATCAAGGTTATTTACAGCCCTAGGTGAGCCTTGGGCATACAGACTACTTTATCCAAAATTTCTGATATTTTAACTCAAATTCTTGTACCCGAAGCGGCTACTGACAACGCCAGATGCAGTGTTTCGCAAGCAAGGTTACGCAGAACATCAACAGAAGTCCCACGAGAACTCGTCAAATAAATAAATGAATGAAAAGTTTTAGATACAGAGAAAAATTCCAAATATTCCTCGAAATATCTAAGGAATTTTTGTCTGGCAAGTGGCAGTATTGCAGTAATCTTTGTGCGCTAGCAAATGGTATTTGTTTCCTGGCCTGAGCACATTATTATAAGTAGGGGAATTCTCAGGACAGAAGACATTATTTTAGGGGCTTTTTCATGGCAAATATGTTGAGAAACATAGGTTGAGCCGGTCCTGCTCTCGAACACACGTCAGCAGCCTACGGACGAGCTGCAGCTTGAAGTACGTAGCTCGGGGTGTTATTCTGCCATACCACAAAAACCCCCATTACAAATACTTCTAAGTGACGACACTGTCTATCAAGCTTCCCGTATCGTAATTAGAGCCCAGAAAACGTAATGTTAAAATTCAACTGAATCTAATGTGTTTAAATTAGCTTTTATGCAAACATCCAAAAATTCCCAGTAGTACAAACTAGCTGCCACTTGTTACACTCTTGACGAAACACAAATAATGATGTATTAGAAGCCGGCGCTAAGACCCGGAGACTCAAGACGACTAATAGAGCAGAGTAAGAGTGGGGGGAGGAAAACAGGCAGAAAGAGAGAAGCGTCGGGAGGGTTGGGGGAGGTGAGGGACACAAAAGAGTCTTACATATAGATAAAAATCAAGACGAAGAACCGTGTTCTTCATGTAAACGTGTCATGAACAGGGGTGGGATGAGGCAGTATGTGTTCCGATAGACGAGAATAAACCCGCCCGGTTATTTCGCCGTATCGTAGAGGAGAGCAAAGTGTCCACTGTGCTGTCAGCCAAGTAGTTGGGCTACTAAGAATGATGGCCAAACACAGCTCCTGTGACTTTACAATGTGCATGAAAGGTTGTCGACTTGCAGATATATAGCACCGCCATAATAATGAGGAACACGGCACAGCGGAAAACAGACCGTGCTTGGAAGTATTAAATTCGAACCCCGGTCTGTGTACGTGCAATAGTGACAGGGTGCACTTCTGGCTGCAGTAAGTCGCTATAACACGATGCTTTGAGAATACCTTATATATATATATATATATATATATATATGGCAATTGATTGCTTCCTCATACTTCTTAATTTATTCTTCACTACCAATAATTTACACACACATACACACACATACACACATACACATACACACACACACACACATACACATACATACACAAACACACATACACACATACACATGCACATACATAGACACACACACATACACAAACAAACACACACACAAACAAAAAACACACATACACACACAAACAAACAAACACACACACACACACATACACACACATACACACATACACACACACAAACACATACACATACACATACATACACAAACACACATACACACATGCACATGCACATACATAGACACACACACATACACAAACACACACACAAACAAAAAACACACATACACACAAACAAACACACACACACACACATACACACACATACACACATACACACACAAACACATACACATACACATACATACACAAACACACATACACACATACACATGCACATACATAGACACACACACATACACAAACAAACACACACACAAACAAAAACACACATACACACACAAACAAACAAACACACACACAAACACACATACATGCACGTACACACACATACACACAAACACATACACACACAAATACATACACACATACACATGCACATACACAGACACACACACACATACACACAAATATACACACAAATACACACACACACACACACAAACAAAGCTAAGCGTAAAGGCAGAAATTCTGTCATTTTCTCCATGCTCTTTGCGGCAAGATATATATACATATATGTCAGAGAATTGCTTGTTGCCGAAAATAACTTGTCACTTTAAAACAATCGAAAGTTCTCTATGCTTCCGTCGGAAATTGTCGGAATTGTCTGTACAGTCGCAGACCTTGTTCTAGCGAGCTTTCAGAGACTAAATTTCCGTGTCCCTGTCTCCACGGCATGGCGCGTCCTCAGGTTGCGGTTGGAGGAACGGCCTCCAATATGGAGGGTAGCTGCGAATATATTGACTAAGCAGTCGCGGACAGCCGACAAGGGGTTGTCCTCTAGCTTGGGGATTGGGCGAGGTGTTAACAACTTCTCGCCGTATAAACGTATTATGTTACGAAATATTCACACAGAAAGCCTTGGACCTGAACTGATACTTTGGTGAGATGGGTCTTCAAGCAGTAGGATGTGTAGGTATGGACTGGATAGAGCTGTCTCAGGATAGGGACAGGTGGCGGGCACTTGTGAGTGCGGTAATGAACATTCGAGTACCATAAAATGGGGGTAATTTCTTGATTAGCTTAGAACCGGTTAGCTTCTCAGGAAAGAATCTGCCCTATGGAGTAAGTAAGTAAATATGTAAGTAAGTAAGTACGAGTAAGTAAGGAGGTAAGGACTTTAAATTTATGTCGGGCACAAGAGTGAAGTTTTGAATTCATAGATGCTCTCGGGGCTTTATTGTATGAGGAATGAACAATGTAAGGATTTTCTGTAGAAGTAGAGCCAGAACCTTGAGGTAGTCAATCACATTGTGTAATAATAATAATAATAATAATAATAATAATAATCAGTATGTGAACATGAAGATACGAGAGTGATATGGATTCAAGGGGTAAGCAAGGACAAAGAAGTAATGACAAACAGGCCCGGTACGATAATTAAAAACAAAAAAGAGGAAACGTGGTTACTGATAGATGTCGAAATACCAGAAGACAGAAATGTCACGCAAAAGGAAACAGAAAAGAAATTAAATACAAAATTTTAGGTATAGCGATAAAAAGAATGTGGAACATGATATGTGTGACTATACCGGCAATAATTGAAGCCATCGGAATAGTAACAAAAGATTTAAAGAAAAATTTGGAAGGCGTAACGGGAAAATATTCAATATATTCAGTACAAAAGACAGCTGTACTGGGAACATCACACACATTATTGAAAGTATTGCAGCCTGAAACTTGAAGCCTGAGCCGTGGGAATCTCCACTGGTTAAAGAAAAATATCAGTAGAAAAAAGCCTGTGACAAGAGAGAACACAATAATAATAATAATAATAATAATAATAATAACAACAACACTAGATTCAACACTGGAACTAACGACATAAACACCATGAATAGTAACAACAGAATAGCTGCAACACTGTATAGTTTATATCAGGAATATAAGTACAAATACCCTGCATAAAGGAGATGATGATGACAACAATAATAATAATTAGCACACTTCAATCATAACTGTATATTATTTTGAATAACAAAGGCTTGTGTTTGAATAAGTACAGCATTCTTTAACTATCAGCGTTATAGACGAGATTTGTCATTCCTTCCATTCAGCTACCGATACGATATAGGCCTATAGCAACAACGTAAATACAGACAACAAAACATGTGAAAATGTTCTACCGTTATAGTGTTAGGAAAACAAAAAAAGAACGTAATATAATAAAATACAATATAATATAAGGCAACAATGTTACATAGAAATTCATAAATGTACTATAACTTACGTACACGTGTGTTAGAGGTGGAAGCGATCGTTTCCATAAGGAAGTCTCCTGCGTTTCCCATAGTGTAACATCAAACATTTTCACGTTTCCTTGTAATAAAAACCAACTTGATACATTATTTATCCTCAGTTTATCTCGTTAATCAACCTCTACATGTTTTGGACATATTTGTAGCCCGTCATCAGGAAGTATACAGTCTGTTGGCCAACCGGCCAACAGACAGTCAGCTAAAAAGCCCAGTACGTACAAATTGTTGTATATATATATATATATATGTGTGTGTGTGTGTGTGTGTAGTATACTTCCTGATGATGGGTTACAAATATGCCCGAAACATGTAGAGGTTGATTGACGAGATAAACTGAAGATAAAGAATACATCAAGTTGGTTTTTATTACACAGATGTATCGAGACGCACGATCAACAAAATTAACAAGAAATTTAACTTTCGTATAGTTTAACAATAAATCCCCCCTCCACTTACTGAATCTCCTCAGAACTGGACTACACTCACTGAACCATCAGGGTCCATCAGTTAACAGCTGGTAAGCTCTGCAGCTGCCATTTGTCCAGCTACCACCTGCAGCTTCCAGGCAATTAGAATACAATTTGAATATCGAATATCTTTATTAAACATCGCTAAATGAACAAGACTCTCTGCTGTTTGCATAATAAATGTCACTTTCTGGTGGCAATTCCAACTAACTCCCTTTGAAATCACAATAATTTAATGCGGTTTCATTAGTTTTATGAACTTAAATTTGAACTGAAAATATTGTTACTAATCCACTAAGAAAACAAAAAATCTGCCGAATTTTCTTTACTTTTCTCCAAAATTACGCATGTAGGACGTAACTATTAAACCTGGTAAACAAGGGATTAGAGATAAATGTTAGAGATTCAAATGTTGGTTACCTAAACCCATGAAACATTTTTTCAGTAGTTCAATATGCAGCCCTTCTTTGACCTACCTACTTGACATGTCCAACGTTCAAAAAAATTGCCTATCATTGAGACAGAAGCTGTTAACAATAAGCACACGATGCAACTGTTACGTTACTCCATCCGAATTTAAACTTCTTATATAGAATTATTTGAGAATGTACATTGTTAGTGAAGTGTAACTTGACTAACGCACCAAATGATATTACGTTTAAAAATACAGAAGTTCTTTATGTGTCTCATTAGCCTCTCAAAACACGGCGTACATCCATAAATAGAATTTATGCCCGATCTCTTTGGGTAAAACGAATTTGTTTTTCTATTGTAGAAACGAATATTTGCAAGCAGTCTGACGAATGTCCATTTTCATAGGATTGAACTGCTATGAAAAACTTGTCTGATAACGTGACCAATCTTAAGTTCTGCAATTTTATGCTGCATGTATGGTGAAAACAACATTAAAAGGTAAAGTTTTCCCCTTACAGGTCCGGTGTGGCCTAGAGGGTGGGTAGAGTTATAGCTCTACTCTTCCATTACCACGGCATTAGAAGGAGGTTCAGCAGCACACCCCGGCCGCATTTTACTCCCGGGAAAGACTCGGTACCCATTTTACAGGAGGCTGGGTGGACCCCAGGGCTGGTCTGGACTGGCGGAAAATCTCGTCCCCACCGGGATTCGATCCCGGACCGTCCAGACCGTAGTCAGTCGCTATACCGACTGAGCTACCCGACCCACGAAAGCAGCATTAACACGCCGATATGAAAGTAATATTACGAATGAAATTTGAAAGTCTTACGACAACAACTGAAAATTGCCATTTTCTGGGTTCGGCACTGTGTGACCTGATAGATTACCTCGCTACTAAATTACATCTCTGGCACACCCCAGATAAAAGCACATCCAGTTGATGGTATTTCAACAAAACCTAGAAGACTGTATCCTCTGCGTTATTTGCGATGTGCTTGTAGCTATGACCAACTAACTCTATGGATAAGAAACCTTCAGTAATACTGCCACTAAATGTGCATAAAGGTAAAGGTAAAGCAATTCCTGTACAGGCCTGGACAGGCATCGAATTTTGCAGGAGGTAGGGGCTTCTAGATTTCAAGACGATCGGCACACGAAGGTGGCATCCTCTAACCGCCAGGAAATATTCCTGGTACATATTTCTTAATCGACTTCATGGACATAGTGGGGCCAGAAAGATTATGCCAATGAAAAATTCCGACACAATCGGGACTCGAACCCGTGACCTTCCGGGTAGTAGCACACTGTCTCAACCAACCGAGATATGCATATAGTTCATAATATTTTATCTTTTAACACAACAGTAAATGCAACTAGGTGTATTAACAATTGGAATCAGCTGGCAGCTGCTCCTCATTAATTCAACATCAGCTTCAAATATATAAATACGACAAACACGCGCGCTCGCGCGCGCACACACACACACACACACGCGCACGCGCGCGCGCGCGCACAAGGGCAGTTCGCTGTTCGAGCAATTGTAACATGTAAATCAGGACTCACTTATTCAGGTTACGTTACACCTTGTCTTTGGGTAAGTAGTTCACAGCGTTTCGAAGGGACGTAGTGCAGTCATCTTCAAGGACTAAACAGACATTCATCTTGGACTGCTTAACAAATAAAGATGAAGGAATCTCTCACCCAACGACACTCCCAAATCCTGAGCCAGACTACTGTTAAGAACCCCAAATATTGCATCTTTTAACAACACTAAATCCAAACTCTTTATACCCAAGCCGTTAGGCCTCACGGTCTTCGTGGCACTTATATACTGATTTGTAAACACGTCCAGAGAATTAGTGATTTTCCTGTTTTGCTGTGAGACTCTATTCTATCAGTGTGGCAGCGATTACAGTAGATTTTTGCGACAGTACAAGAACAGAACCAAAGTAGAGGCCACTATTCTTTACTGGCTTCTCCGTGCATGATTTTGTGAAATCCTGTTCATTCTACTCCTCGTCACCAACATCACCTGCAACGATGACACGACACTGAACCAGTAGGACCAAGATGATAATTTTATCAGCAGCATCTTTCTTACTTCAGCAGACGAAGTGTTAATTATTTGGTGCGCGTTCCGCCCACCTCAGAATCATACCTGGAGTATTCCTCACAGAAACCAGTGAAAGAACAAGGTTGCTACTTTTGCAATATTTCAGAGCAGAAGACACATTTCGTAACTACTACTCCAATGTACCATTACCGTCATGAGAACTGTGTCCAGGTACGTTCTGAGATAATACTAAGGAATTCTCAGTCTGTCGGCGAGCTGCTTGTCGAAGGGAATCCCCGGGGCGGAACGTTAACTGCAAGTCCTGGTGGTCTCCCATCTCCAGCTGTCGAGACGGCCTCTCTTGTCTACCCATCCCGCCCAATCGTCCAACAGACTGGACGCAGCGCTAAGGTGCCTCGCCTTTCGCCACTTTTCAGCTAAGCCTAATTCTTCACAAACATCAGAGTTCAATAACGTGTCTGATAGCTTTACTGATAGAGATCTGAATAATACTTCGACACTTCAATCTGAAACAGCACGGGTACTGAAGAGAATATGAAGCCGAAAGGAGCCTAATTGATCCAATCGACAGTTAAAGAATGCAATAATAAAGCCATAATAATAATAATAATAATACCACAAGCAGTGACACCATGCGAAAACGCGGAAGGGGATTTTCAACTTTACCAAAACAAACTCCACGGAATATTCAGAATTGAAACGCTGACAATTTCTGGTTGCTTTGAAAATTTCCCACCTTTTTATGACCCAAAATTACACTAACGTATTCACAGAGTTAAGGCAATGAGCCCGATCTTGTGCCAGATGCAAACATTCGTCATCCTCAAGCTATATATATATATATATATATATATATATTTCTTTAAAAATCATTTTTAATATTATCCCACTTATTACCTAAATCCAGGAGTGGAAACACCCCGAACGCCATGATGCCGTGGTGACAAAATTTTTACGGTGTCATCTTACACTTCTGGATATTCAGTATGTAACTTGCGTCATCGCACCCTTCTAGCGCCCAGAATTTCGAAGCGGCTCTTAGATTTTTCGAAAATATGTGTACCCCTACCTCAGTCTCGTCCACCACGTTATTCGATTAAAAAACTGTGCATATTTCTCACTTCCCCCACGCGTGCTACATGTCCCGTACATTCATTTTTCTCTGGATTATGAACGTGATACTTCTACTACCACTACTACTATTACAACAACAACAACAACAACTACTACTACTGCTGCTACTACTATTACTACTACTACTGCTGCTGCTACTACTACTACTGCTACTACTACTACTACTACTACTACCGCTATTACTACCACCACCACCACCACTACTACTACTGCTACTACTACTACCGCTGCTACTACTATTACTACTACTACCACCACCACCACCACCACCACTAATACTACTGCTACTACTACTACTATTACTACTACTACTACCACCACTACTACCACCACTACTACTACTACTACTAATACTACTATTATTACTGCTCCTACTACTACTGCTACTACTACTACTACTGCTGTTACTACTACTACTGCTACTACTACTATTACTACTACTAATAATAATAATCTAAGCCTGAAATAAGTGGATCTTTTAATACTTCTTAGTCGCCAATGTCAGATGATCAATGAATTTTAAATTTGCCAAATAAAATTTCAAAAAAATACGACAAGATATTGTAAAAGAAATTAAGACTCGTGGGAATAATCAAATATCGAAGAAGGTGGTTTCCTGGACGTGACATCGTGTATTTAGACAGACGGACATGACACTGCGGAAGAATCAGCCACTCATCCATCTTCACGGCCCTTCCATTCAGTCGGTGTCCACTCTCCTCACCAAACGCCAACTGCATGCTCTACCTTGACACTCAACGTCGCACGAACCTTATATGTTACAATTAAACCTTAATCCAATCCCCTCTTAGGAAGAGGGGTAGCTCAGTTAGTATAGTCACTAGGCTACCGGCTGGACTACCGAGGAACAGCATACCGACTCCGATAGAGGAAAGAAGCTACCCTCCTCTCCCGGTACCCAAAACCGGCTCTGAGGCCCACCCAAGCATCTTATACAGTTGGTATCTAGAATAGCTACTTTTCCCTGCGGTAAAGGGCCAGCTGAAAAGATGGTCCCTAACCGCAATCTATTACCAAAATTAAGAATCAGTGGAGATAAACGGCCAGTCACCCATACGTCTTCATGGAAAGGGGCTTAAGCACTTTAACTTTAATTTGAATGCGTATATCCTCCTTTATTTAAGTAATGTAGACGCAATAAATCATCTAGTCAGCATAACAATGACGCTGAAAAATAACTGCAGGGCAGACTACACTATTTGCAGTGTCTAACTTTGTTTACATCAGCCAATGTGTTCTCGGATCTCACATTTCGATCTTTAAGGTCTACGCAAGGTGTTCTGACTTTCCACTGGAGTAGTTTAAGGGCGTCTTGCCCCATGATGCAGGCATTGTGCTTTGTCTCATGAACACTTCATCCGACCATCAGTCGGTGAAGGAAAAAACATTCGATTTAATTCGAAACTTTGTGAGGTTACCGCCCTTCCTACCGTGGGCCACAGAGCTACACATATTCTGAAAGCACAAATAGGATTCTGGAGGCGCCATTATCCCAGCCACCGCAAGGGTCCTCTCTAAAGAACCTAAATTTTCAGCTCTATTACACATTTGTACCTGGTTTATTGTTGGCCTCCTTATGGGGAATTGGATTGCACAGATGCTACCCAGTGTCCGCGACTGGCAAGGCGAAGTAGAACCCCCACTTTTCCGTCAGTTACAAAAGGTTACACTGCTATAGCGTCACGGGATTTACTGCTAAGAACGGAAGCTGAATGCCCTACACAACTGTTAAAATCGAAACATAATGAAGTGTACAAAACATCAGCTTACACGGGAGGATGATATTAAAACGTTCTTACAGGGACTGGATGTAAAAGCCTGGATCGGACTGGAGTGGCTCATGACAGACCGTTCTGGCTTGTTATGGTCTTGGCTGACGAGGGCTTGGAATACCCTGACGATGGAGGCAACACGTTCCTCCAAGGAGACACAAACATACCAGTGTCCATGATGTCATATCCCTGAAGACACGTGGGCATCGCCCTGATTGAGTGAAATCTCGCGTAGGCGATATGTCAACTTACAAAGTACATGGTAACCGGAAAGTAATCAGAAACTTTAAAAAAAAACTGGACTGTCACGACAAAATGAAACAAGACAGCCTACCCGCGTTCATTTATTCACGAGTGCATTTATAAATATATGCATATGGGCTCTCTTTATGTGCGTAAACATACACATATATACCTATATGTATTTGAAAAAAATTAATAGTCCTACATACATATATACACATATATATATATACTTACATACATAAAGTACAAAGAACCCCATTATGTTCTATAGGTGTATATTAACAAACACAAAATGCCATGTTTGTGTACACACGCTTACATAAATATTTACATGCATAAACCTATGCTCGTTTATTCATAAGCAGCCCATATAAGTTACAAGCAGCAGTACATAGACACATAAGCTACGTCACAGTTTGTATCCCAATGTTTTGTCACAGACGAAGGAGGGTTACTTGAAAAGGCTCTCCCGACTGCACCAACTTTACAAGCGTCATTTGAACACACTCGTAGCAATGCAAAGTAATGAATTCACATTTCATCGCGTTTCTTAGGTGACAACAGACAGGGAATCGAAACTTCTCAATGACGATAATAAGGACTGAATCTGCCCTTTCAGACTGTTTATACCTGTTCTGCACTAAGTGCAACTGAAAAGCAGATCTCTGTATTCAAGCCAAGGACACTACAACAGGCGTGTAGCTTCACTTCGCCCTTTCAATGTGCAGGTAGCTATTAAGCGAAGGATCGAGTTAAAATCCCCAAAACACATACAAAACAACCCATGGCTCTTAGATTTGGCCACGTGTACCGGGCGAATTGGCGCACTGAACAATGCCGGTATCTTTAAGGCGCCATATTGTCATGTATGTGACAGACCTCAGTGCCCAAATGATGACTGTCGTCCCTACATAACAGCATAAAACGGAAACACCATATGACTGCAACTAGCAGTGACATGTCTCTCACGGCGAGGGGGTGGGGGTGGGGGTGGAAAGAGTGACACTGGGACAAGTCAGTTTCTGCGAGTATTTCTGTTTTCTCTTCTCTGCATCATTCGCCAATGATGAATGATGCATAACCAGGCACCCGTCAATAATTGACGCCAATAATCTCAACACCTGGCTGTGTCATTAAGTGAACTCCAAGCAGCAAAGTTCCGCTTTAGAAGTGGAGAATTAATCAGAAATTTCCCGCCTTTGCTATGTTCACATGGATCCACATTCTGTGGATGTCTTGCGCCAGTATAATCTAAGGTTCAAACTATTTGTATGACAATAATATTATACTGTCACATGAGACTTGGTCTCCCAAGTTCTCTCTTCCTTTCTGGTATACTGCCTAAACCTGCGTATCTATCATCTATCCATCCATCCATCCACCCATCCATTCACCCATCCACCCATCCATCCACCCACCCATCCATCCATCCACCCATCCATCCACCC
>Ga0123357_10006466_pt1 | contig 14309 bp, 7 predicted proteins | sample TergutEmb28metaG_FD_89873 | JGI IMG/M metagenome (GOLD analysis project Ga0123357, IMG submission 89873) | Embiratermes neotenicus P4 segment gut microbial communities from Petit-Saut dam, French Guiana - Emb289 P4 | ecosystem: Host-associated > Arthropoda: Insects > Digestive system > Gut ...
TGAGTGTTGTGTGATGTCAGGTAGAGATCTGGGCGATGGGTCAATCCCTCGTCCAAAGGAGGCCTAACGAGTGTGGTGTGTCTGAGTGTGATCAGGTGCAACAGTAATCCCCTAAACCTACAACGAGTAGGTAGAAGAGGTCAGAGTAAGAAGAAAATAAAGGAGCCTACTGGCTATTAAGGTCACCAGTTATTCATATTGCCTGTACTATGGTAGCAGAAATTTTCCAGACTTGCATCCGATTGACTTACGGTAAGCATATGGTTGGCTATTGGTTTTGTTGTAAGATTTCCAAATTTCTCTAAAAAAAAAGTCGAGGATATAACTTTTAAATATGCAGTGACACCTCCTTTCAAATTCTTAGTTACCTACATTTCATTCTCCAAGTACACTGACTTTCACAGTGACGATTGTTATTTGTATTCCGGATAAACCTGGTTCGAATCTCAGCCCTTAATGACCGGTTTCTTGATTTTTCTTAGTCCCTACAAGCGAACTTCAATACAAACTTAGGGCCTCGCCACAGACTCGTTGTTGGGTCTTTTCAAGCCCAACGACACCAATAATATTCTTTTATTTTTCGACTCTAAATATTTCCAATATTGGTACAGCTTCGTGAAATAACTACAAGTCATCAATCGTCTTTTCTCGTTCGACATATAGCCTATGCAGAAGAATCTCGTCCGCTCTGAAAATGGAGGTGGAATTCTTCTGTGAGGCCGGATAATTTCCACCAGATTATACGGCTTCATAGACAAGAAGATAGAATTTTTCGTAGCTAGAGCCGCGATAACGTCAAATCTCACATATCTCGCACGTTTAGACGCTTACGTGGTTTTATAAAAGCATCTTGTTAATAGTGGCACTACAGTACGATGTTTGTAGCACAAGTTTAATTAAGAGTACGTTTCATGAATTCTGAAAATACCTGAAGTAAACACGAAAGTCTTTTTTGTCTTTTTTTGTTGATGGCATTAGCAATTTTTACCGTAATTTTAAAAGAATAGGCCGTAAAAATTCAGTCCATAATACAGACATTCATAACAGCAGTTGCACTGTTCGCTTGCTGATAAGTCAACCATTTTCATTTCCCTCTTTTTTATGTAGAATCTTCTAGAAACATATAAATGTTAATAGAGAGGGGTTATAGAGATGAAAGATAGCAAAAGCAACTTACAGAATGGGTTCTTTGAAATTCTATCTCGCGGTTTTCCGCAGCGCTTATCTAGAGTGCCCCACTGTTCTTTTACTCAACGAAGAGAGATCAGGTTAAAAAGAGCTGCTTTGCTCGTATATCCAGTGTCGGCTTCTGCCAGAATAAAGGCAACTCTGTCTTGTTGCTTTGTATCATCACAAGCCTAGACTCCCTGATTTGCAAACACAATTCTGCTCCCGCAGGGTCGCCCGCCGTGTCCTATGTCTTTAATAATCCTGCACGATGCAGATTTCCGTCATCTATCTAACTGGATTTTCGATACACACAACACCAGCAGGAAGGGCACGGAAATGACAAGGAAGACACTTCGTTCTAGTAAGATGTATGTTACGTTTAGTTTGATGTCCAATGACCCAGGTAAGAAGAAACGAATCTTGTATTCCTTCTTACTTTCGTGGTTATTGCTATATATAATATCCTATAATTTAGCAAACTAAGAATACGGCAAGACCCGTAATTACAGGGCTAATTCGTGCCAAAGTTTTCCGTATAGACTGAAAATGGTGTAAGTGGAACAGTGTTTCTGTGCCATAAGTTTTTGGCATATATTTTCGTTTTAATGGATCATTAAACTCAAAGAGTATCGCGAAGTTATGAAAATGGCAGCCTGGACACTACTCCAGCCTAACTGTACCTAACCTCCAACCTACAGCAAACCAAGAAAGAAACGACCAATGTGGTAATCAACATTATAGTCGCGAGCTCCTGATGATGGGCATAGTAGTGTCCGAAACATGTTGAACTTATAAGCAGTGCAATAAAATATTATGTGGCATCTAGTTGGTTTTTATTTCTCAGTTAAACTTTAAACGTTTAAAACTATATCTGTACTTGCTTTTCTGCCCGTAGATATCAGCGACGTTACTGGCTAGAGCTTGTCTCAGTGCATATTATCTACACACACTACAAAAAACCAATCACGCTGTAAACGTTTGGTGTTCGGGCTAAGGTCCTATTTGTTCTAGTTGTGCGATTCGATCCCAACAGTGTTAAATTGCTCTTATAAGCTCTTCCCTCTTTTTCACAGTACGTAGTATCTACGCTCACCCACCTTAAAACTTCCATAATATTCTCACAGTAAATTTCGTTTCATATCGTGCTAAAGCTCATATAATATTATTACATAGTCATAACCTTGTCTTTTACATTAATTTAATCATACATGTAAGTTGAAACATATCGCAAAGAAGAAGATAATTTTCTACTGAGATGATACATCGTGTTGTATGATGTACATCGATCGACGTTTCAGGTAACTCTTGTGAACATTGACGCAGGAGAGACAGAAGATTGCTCTTATATGTCGCTACATATTACCAGAATACACGGAGACACATCCAAGAAGACATGGTCAGGATTACTTCCAAAAGAACCCCAGCTGTCACAGAAACTCGTGAATCTTTACTGCAGAATGTAGATATATGTCCATGATGCCAGTTGAAAGACACACTCCAGACTCATTTGTGCTTTTGGAACTCATTATAATATTTGGAAGCGGCAGTTTTTTCGGTCGATTGTTTCTGTGTGCATGAAACAATTGAACGTTCACTTCTGCCTAAGGTTAGGAGAACCAAGACTTTCGGAGTGGGGTTATATCTACGCAATTTATAGTCCGTGTATATATATATATATATATATATTGTAGATGTTTTTCCATCCCATATCAACAAACACTGAACTGACAGTGATGTCTATTGGCTGAGATTCGGGGTAGTACCAATGAGAGCGAATCACGCCGAGTTCGTGCAGCAGAAAAATATATATTCTATTGGGATATTTGTTGTACTGGAGTGCGCTTCAACAATACAGCTATAAGAAAAACAAAGAGTTTCTAGTGTCCGTCGAACACAACAATGTATATTTTAATTTAACCCTTTACGCATGGATTTAAATCCCATCTGCCATCTGTTGGTATTATTAGAAGCTCACCATATTCTCCACACCAGCATGGTAAGGGTTAATGTGACAACATTTTTGACCGAAACATGTTGTCACATTATATTAAAATATACATTGTTGTGTTTGAATAAAACTTTAAAAAAAACTTGTTTTTTGAGTTCCAAAACACAACGGGATGTCCTCTGTAAAATTAGTAAAACTATATTATATTTATAGTTCCGTGTATCGCTGATCTATATTAATAATTGTCCAACGAGATGCAACATAAAACAATCTATTCATTATTCTGCAAGTTCACTCTACATGTTTCGGGTGTAAACCACATCCATTATCAGGAGCACACAAAACTTCAACTACAGCCTTCGGTTCTGGTCATATTTTTGTGCAGCTACCTCCCTCCGACGTGGTCAAGTAACTTTGGCCACTTTGAAGGGAGGTAGCTGCCAATTTGTAGTGCCTACGGGAGGTTATTCTTCCTACCGGTGTCACTGTTTCTAGTGCCCTAGTTTGAAATGGCTAGATTTTACTAACGTCTTTCTACATGGCACTGGAGTGCAGGTAGCGAGCGTATTAGCACTGGTTTTAATATTAAATACGTTGGTAGAGTCTGCCACCAGTCAGAAAGTTTCTGACATGCACAAGGTTTAGTAGTTAGGACCCCGGGACAAATAAAACGATCACTTAATTCGTTCCACACAAGATCAATCACAAATAAGAAAATAAACATGTGTCCTATTCTAACTAATAATTGCACTTACAACAATGAATAATATTCTATCTGTATATGCACTATAATAAGAAGTAAAATAAATGTCTTGTCCCTTTTTATAATTTAAAGTCAAATACTCGAATTTAGAAATTTTGCTAAAGTTACCAAATTTGTTCCAATGTCTCGCTCTACTCGGATAAACTAAATTTTGTAAGTTAAACTCAGTCAGCACTGCTTACCTTGGATTATCAGAAGACAGTCCAGCATCTCAAATGTGATATAACCACTTTTTAACAATATACTGTTTCCAAAAATTAACGTCGTAGATACGTAACAGTCGGTGAACATTCAAGCTCCCTCCAACGTGGCCAAGCTAGCTTGGACACGCTGGAGGGAGGTAGCTGCACAAAAATTATGACCAGCGCCGGAGGCTGTAGTTACAGTTTTGTGTACTTCTGATGACGGTTGTGGTTGACACCCGAAGCATGTAAAGTGAACTTGCAGAATAATAAATAGACTGCTTTGTGTTGCACCTCGTTGGAAAATTTAATTTAGTAAAACTGTGTTGCAGGACATGGTGTTTGAAATTGTTGGTTAGTTGTGTTCAACGTCATTCATAATTTCGAAATTTTTCCCATCATTTTCCTTTTTACGAAGAGCAGGGAGAAAAAAAAGAAACCTTTTGAAGTATATTTTGCTATTACGTGTACATGGGCTTGAACAGTGGTTTCACATGAGATTATGAAGTAACGTCCACCTCTTGAATACTTTAATATGTACGTCGTGACATGCGACTTATTTTCCTCCTTTGGTATCTGCATATTTATATGTTCAAAGTCCTCCTTATTTATACTTGCTTGGTCTTGTAGCTAGAAATTTTCCTTCACTCATCTGCGAAGAAAAATACAAAGAGACACCAAACCCAGCGAGCAAGTTACCAATAATATGATACCAGAATCTATTGAATCTCTGGCATCTGATCTCTGTATAATGCCTGACAGGTTAGTTGTTACTGAGATTTCCTTTCTTATGTTCTATTGCTTGATATCCTTTCTTGACCTTTTCAACTCTAATATTTTATTGGCTAACTGCCTGAGTTCTGTTACAGTCAGACTGCCTCCTTTTTTTGGTTGGTATAGACCTGTGTGATAAATCATTCCGAAAAGGGCAGATTGAAAGTAACAAACTTGTATTCGTTTCTTTTGTCTGACTTGTTCTTCAACATTTTATTGATTTAAACCAATAACTCTTATGCATCTAAGATGAGTCAGGATATGCTTGAAACTACACACACACTCTTTAAAACAGCGCACAAACACGCACGTCTACTTAAGTAGTAGATTTCCCTATCAAAACCTTGTATTCACCTCTCCTCTCCCCTCCCCCATACATGCTACATGCCCCATCCATCTCTTTATTCTCGATTTGATCACCCGAACAATATTGAGTGAGGAGTACAAATCATTAAGCACCTCAGTTTGTAGTTTTCTCCACTCCCTGTTATCTTGTCCCACTTACACCCAAATATTCTTCTCAGCACCCTATTCTCAAACACCCCCTCCCTCAATGTAAGCAACCAAGTTTCACATCCATACATGCCAACAGACAAAATAATAGTTCTGTAGGTCTTAATCGTTATATTTTTGGATATCAAACTGGAAGACAAAAATTCTGCATCGAATGTGTAGACGTCCATATCAAGCAAACATTTGTCTTACATGCACATCTACACGTACACTAAATTGAAAACCACAATCTCTACTCAGTTTAACACTATTGTGTTGGTTTGTGCTCTTTGTGTTACTGTTAAGAAGTCAATAAAATGAGCGAACATTAGAGCAGTGCATACTCTTATGTTCCTGTGTGCGTCTCGGAAACTATCCAACCTATTACCTTGAAACTTGCCTGGAAAATTACATCAAGAGTTTTAAATCTAGTGTAACTGGGTTCACGTGAATTCAGTACATTATGCACTATAGGCCTATGTAAAATTTACTGTTTGTGCTTCACAAAAAACTGAATTGTTAGCTACAAATTTCTTGCTTTTATTAAAATGGCTCGTCATACCAAGCAGTGATACAAGTATTAGCCTAACATTGTTTGTTCATTTGCTTATCAGGCAAAACGACTGCTAGCCCTCAGTTACGGACTGCCCGAAGCCATCCATACACATTAGAATGACGACACAAATGTAGTGGTCACGTACCGAGTCCTTGCCTTCCGTCATAAAACTCACAGTAGAGGTCCATTCCAGAAAACTTCACTAAGGGACGGAAGGTCATTGCTCCAGAGAGATTTAGGTTTCGAATACCCCGTGAGCAACCAACAAAGAAATAAGAGATTATTTGAATAATTCCTAAAATATATGGGAAACACGAAGTACTCAGTGCAAGAACAATCGCGTGAATCATAGCAAACTTTGAATCCAAAGTGACAAAAGAAGTTTCCATACTGACCAAAGAGATTAAACTCTGCCATTAAAGTAAACCATAAAGGGCGTTCCAATATTAGAAGGAAGAGTTCGATTTCGTAAATCAGGTGTTTAATTTAGTGAGTTTCCATATAAGAACGTGCATACAGTTCATCTTGAACAGACAAAAGGACAGGTTAAACTGAGGTGTGCTAGTGATGGTTTAATAGTCAGACAGTTATAGTAATTCAGTAGGTACACCATCAGATTCCTAAAACAGTTAACCGGACTCCGTAAACAAAAGATAGTGGAAATAAAATAAAAATTCAGATGTAACCAACAAAAAATTGATCACATTCTATGAACCTCACTAGAATCCCGAAGAAGTCTCACATATCATACTGAGCTAGACAGAAAACGTACACAGCGGTGAGCGTGTACAAAGTACACGTAATGTTACGTAGCATTGTTATGACCGTTATATGAAGGGTGTTGTAATAAATGTTAACATGAAAGCGGGAAGAAGACAAGAAATAAGAATATGAAGATTATTATTAAATTAAAACTTGATTTGTCCAATTTTGAAGAAGGGATGCGAATGTAACTGGTTCAAGGCCTTTTAAGTTGCGTCATGTAACGACGTCATCAGTATGTGAAGATGACATAGTGTCAGTGTGAGATGTATGAGTATGGAGAGATAATAGAGATAGGAGAACACTGAAGTAGGCCTACTCGGATGAAACCCTACCCTTTTGCACCACAAATCCCACGCAGAATGGCCGTGGATCGAACAAAATTTTCCACGGTGGGAGGCCGGCAAAGGGTCGTATTGAATGGAAAATTATTGGAACGTCAGTGCTGGACCGTATGTTTCAATCACCAGAGCTTCAACCCAATATTTACCCTGTACTTACCTATCTGTGGCCTCATCTATTGATGTTGCTTGTGTGCTATACATTTTCCAATTGACGAAAGGAACTTAAATAATAAGACACAGCTTTCGGACTGGCATTTCTGTTTCGACATCTGGGTGTTCCGAATTCAATTATCGGCTCAGACAGCGGCAAATTCCACGAAAGGTTTGGTCGTCATATTCAAATCTTCGCACTCAATAAAAAGAAACTTTGGCGATTAGGCTGTTGAAATTGAACTGAATTCTTTCTTCTGCCTCCTTTGCAGTGTATTATTCACAATTATCTTTTCTTTTTTATGTGCAATATATTCAGCTGAAGAAGCATTGTTACATAAATTAAGCAACAAACAGACAACCACATTCAGTACAATTGTTGTGTCCAGTACTGTCAAACTCTTCTACGTACAATGACCAACATAAATCACGGGCTTCCATGGTGCCAGATGTCAGCTTTGTTCTGATCCTTTGATCTGTTTTGTTTCTCTGTAGTTTTGCTTGTAGGTTTGTCTTTGTATTCTTGTCTATCGATTATGTGTCCCAACCAGTTCCTGGTCCATGACAACGTAGACTGTGTTCGTGCGTCGACTACGCACTGCTTGTAATAATAGGCAATTCATCAAGTGAAGAGTAGGAACTCGTGTTCCCAAGATACGTCACCCCGCCGTCAGACAGAAACCCATAGGATTTAGGATTTGTGCGTGGTATATATCTGACTTGCCTTTCTTATGGGCTTGTCAAGAGCAGCACGCGCGGGAGTTTGTTACGAAATAATGAACGGATGAAATCAGTTAACAGAGCTAAAAGGCCGATCTTTAAAAGCGGAGGAACTTCTGGACCAGGAATAATATAATTTTGGGCAATGAAAGAAGAGAGAATTGATTTTCCCCTCATTGAACACGAAGATCTGCATTTTAAGTAATGACTTTCTCTTTCTAGCCAGCTGTTGAGGTGTCTTGTTATTGTAGAGCTTTTTGGCAGCATGTCCTTATATAAATAAAGTTACATAATTTTTTGTTAATTCGTGGTAAGTTCTTAGAATATATTTCACGTTAATTCACAATTATTCATTTAACAAGTTCTCTTAACATAACTGCACGGCATATCTCTAATCTCTGGTTGCAGCAGGACAGTTTTCGACGGAAATTTATCGCATACGAAACCTGCCACCGCTATGTGGCTTCTGCGACATCTGCGCGCTCAGACAGCCAAATGAATTATACTTATTATTAATTAAAATAATTATTTCCAATCGCGTTATTATACATAATAGCGAGCATAACGTAATCGAAATAGTGACTAGGTAAGAACTAGGCAATCCGGCGTTCGAATCCGGGCAGAGATACGATTATCTTATCTTCTCCAAAACGCCTAGACCGGATCTACAACCCAACTAGTCCGCAGTTCAATGAGGACATGGGCTCCTTTCCGAAAGCAAAATCAGTAAGCGCGTGAATTTGACCACTCACATCCTTCTAGTGCCGACGTTATGAACGAATGGAGCTATACTGGTACTCTAACTATACCGGTACTCTAACTATACACCTCTTGGCGTAAAAGGGCCGGCCCTTCCTTTTTATACGTACATAATCATATTACATATGCTAAATTTTGGGGCTTTTAACAGAGCTGTTCAAATTGTACAAGGTACGTAACCTCGAATGAAATGCAGAATAATGTGTATTCGAGGACGCTGGGACGGACGTAGTGATGGGTTTCGGAGTGCTGGGAGAGTGACGAAAACTACAAAAGGTAAGCACATCTGCAGAGTACCTGATTCAAAGCTAGCAGCTACTTCAGATTAGAGAGTTTTAGTGAATTACCACTTCACCAAATTGTTCACGTTCGTTGCCTTGGTTAATAAATTATCCCTACAAATAGTAATGCTTATATTTTACAACTGCTGTTAGTAATATCGTTCCTCACTTCTTCTAATATGCCTCTTGTATCAGGCCTATTGATTGATACTGTAAATCTTTCAGCACGATGATTTATTATTGCTTTATAAAAATTTTAATACTGTGCAATTAAAGATTTTATACTGATGGAATTAATATGTGCCGAAATGTTAGTTGCTAAATAACTAACCTCAGCACGGAAATTCTTTTCAGTGTTGAAGATTCTATAAATTTATTCTTTAGTTTTAGAAATTACGGGCTTAGGAATTGGGAATGATTGCAAGTAATGGAGAGATGAACGTACTGTTTATATGTAATGACAGTGCAACAGCTACTCTGACGATGCGCAAATGTACAGCGTTCATGTATGAATATTTGTGAATGAATAAATTTGAATCTACAACAAATAAAGTGTTGTATCCGCATCCACCCACCAGTTACCAGTAAGGTTCTGCAGTAGATCGGACACTGGATATAATTGTCGAATCCCTGAGCAGGGTCAGTATCCGAAGGCCTCAGCTCCTAATGAGTACTTGAGCCCAACATATACTCCTTTAGCACTTGAAAGTGGACAATGATGAGGGTGATTTGCCGGAGGTTTTTGTACCAACAGACAACTGATATCTCTAAACAATATTACCCTCTCTCTCTCTCTCTCTCTCTCTCTCTCTCTCTCTTGTGTTTCTTAACTGAAAAGCCTCCAGTGGGGGTTGCTAATGTAAAGATGGATGTCAACATTCTGTTTGACACAGATCGTTTACTTGCTGTGTAAGTAGGAAATTCAAACCAGTTACAAAGTTTACAGAAGATCGTATTTGTTTTTACAATTACAATTTAAAAGCTACACAATTAATGGATACTTAATACAGTACTTAATACTTGACCTATTACAACACCTAATAAGGAGAACATCAAAACCAGTGAGTTGCTCGAAAATGTAAAAAGACACACGCAAAGGAAAGCGTATCTTCTATCCAAAATCGACTGCGTTGCAGGTTTTAATTGTGTCGCAGCTCAGTTCTTCAAACCTTCGGCAGTTCCCTAGAATTCCTGTAAGTGTATGCGGATCCGGTGGGCGGATAAAGAGGGTAATTGTTGGTCGATGAGGGTGATAAAATCTGTTTGAATCCTAAACCAAATAAAGATCTCTTTGCACACCTTTTGTGGGTATTGGTAGAGCGATAAGGTGAAAGGGACAGAAATGCCTACAAATTTGGAAGACCTAGGCATAGATGGAAAGATAATGTTAAAATGAATATTAATCAAGTAGATTGGGAAGGTGTTTTTAGATTCATTTGGCTCAGAATATGGACTGGTATAAAAACGTAATTGGCCTTCGGTTTTGAGAAAGAACAAGGAATCTTTTAATTGGATGCTCTTCTCAATAAATCCTCAGCTACATGGGGCTAGTATGTAAATCGGTGGATTATGTAATAATTCACTAATTTTGATGTTTCATTCGTCGGTGCCATTTATTTTGTTATACTTTCTTAGCTAATTAGTTAGCTAGTTAGCTAGCTGTCGAGTAGTGTGCCTCCGTTTTACAAAGCTCCGTCTTCGGACTACTTACTGAGTTGTGCACGTCTGTTGATATTAGGCCTGCTTCTTGATACTTTTTTGTTGTATCGTAAACAGAAGATATAATTTAACATCTAGTAAAATATGCATGTAACTTAATATTATTTAATACAGAACTATTTTGTAAGTCTTCTTAGTGAGACACTGACGAGAGTGTGGATAAGTTCAGATCTGGGCTAGAATTCATTGAGACCTCTGTTAACATTATTTCCGGTCAACTTGAAAGTTTAAGAATACTGCTCTATTGGTTATAGATAATCGGTTATTCATTCCGCGAACTTTTGTAGACTTTGATGCTGACAAGACAAGAACATTCCTTTGCAGTGGAGATAAATTGTAGCAACTTCTGCGTTAAGAGTGTTATGGAAATTCTCGTGGGTTGCACATATTTCGTCCCACAGTGTTATTCTTATTTCATAGTCTATAATGAAGCATTCTGGTGATCAGCAAAATTGCATTTGACACGTTTAAAAAATTCACATTGAATAAATAAAAGAGAAATATAAAATGATGAGCTTTACTTCCTTCACGTTTTTCCTCCAAATATTCCTCCCTTCGACCTGTTAATTAATTTCAACACTTTTCTAATCTCCATTAAAACTATGATACATTCAGGATAGCGCGGTTGGTATAGCAATTCGGCTACGGGCTGAAAGTGCGAGAAATTGTGGTTCGTTTCTCGTTATGCGGAAGAGGTTTCTCTTTTGTTCGGATCGTCCTCACGGGCTATGGCGTCGCCGGCATCGTAGTTTGTGGGTACGGCGGCCGTTTTTGCCGAGTGTAAAGTGGCTCGTGTGTGTAGCTGAACAGTAATTTCTATCTAATATCTACATTAAGAATTATCGGAGTTTTATCTCCAATCTCTACTATGTAGGCCAATTCATGCCGTGCAAAAGAACGGCCTTGTTTTATTAGAAACTGTGATACAAGTGCGTGGTGAGTGTGTCTCTCATACTTGAAATATTAGTAGACAATGTTGTGTTACTATACCTTATAACTGCCTACCTACCTGCCTACAACATTGCTCGACGTACTTTAATTTTAAACTTTTGGACTCTTAGCGCCAGTCATAGAATTCTCCGACTTATACGAAACCCGTAAGTTCATGACTGTGTTCAGGAAAACCAATGACTTTCGCCCTTCTGAAGCAGAAGAATCCAAACTGCATTTCGCAACTTTAGTCATTTTACTTTAATATGGAATTTAATATTATCCTATGATATGCAGCTAGGTCTTCCAAATAAATTCTTGCTTTTAGGATTTCTGATAAACGTTCTGAAAGTACACATTTTCTTACTTTTGTGAGCTACATAACCCCTCCAGCTTATTTACCTTATTCTGATAATTTTAATGATATTTGTCGAAGATTAAAAATTATAAGGTCCTTTTTACGGGATATTCTCCAGTTTCCTTTTACTCACTCCTACCTATGCCCAAATGTTAGGCTTCTTACGCTGTTCTTAGTTTCCTCAATGTATCTTATTTTTTTATTGGCTCCCAATTTTAACACTTATAAAAAATAAATTTAAAATTTTAGAATCGAATATTTTGGTTGTTACGTTTCTATACAACAGACAAGAAGGCAAAGAGTCAAACAAATGATATCAAGACTTTCAGCCACCAAAATTGCTAACATAGCCGAGTTATATATTGCATCCGCTATGACATCGATTGCCAGATTCACAGAATTATCAGATAAATTTATATTAAAAAATCAGCAAACTCAGTTGCAATAAAATATCAAAGAAAAAATTTAAATAAGGATTTAATTTTTATGTTTTGTTATGACACTTTTAATTGTATATCTCCTTTGCACATAAGTAATAAATTAACAAGTAATTAGGAGGTCAGGTCTGTCAAGTAGCACATTATATTTCCGAAATTATTTGAAGGATTGGTGTAGATTTTGGAATGAAAGTTTACGCTGAAATTTTTAGGAATGTGAAAAATATATTCATATGAGGCAAGCATAACCGTAAATTACCTGGTAGGAGAAAATCCAAAAGCTATATCAGTGAATTAAATTGTAGCACACCGAAGACTCAAACGTAAAAGAACAAAGCACTATCAATAACTGTGAACATTTCGCAGTATTTTTCCGTAGCAACGGTAAAATATTTTGCCTAAATATCTGAACTCGATCAATATTTCGACTTCGCATCCATATTTTTTACAATAATTCACAATGTACATTGTACCTTGATTATCATTGCCGAAGAAAAATTTACATCATAGAGCAGACCCTTTCACTATTTGTGGAGTCAGCGTTGGGCAAAGATATTGTTTTCGTTTTCAGATGTTTACTCTTACATGTTTTTCTCTGAATTACGTATATAATATAGTGCATTATGGCATGTTAAGGCCAGAACGAAGAGCGTAATGTGATGTTCCAACAATATTTTTAAAATTTTAGTTCACCATTTTTTTCGCCATTTTCTACATGTGGCGAGTTAGCAAACGTGTTGCCCACACCAGTCACAATATGCAGAACTTAGATGTCATAATGATATACAACATTTTATAATAAATCATGATGAATATTTAACAAGATACAGGAACAGATATTTGTAGTTCAGCATAGCATGGTATCGTCAGTAGCGACGATTTTATATGTGTATCAAAGCTGGGATAGTTCATTTGATGTTTGTGTGACCGTGCATCACTGATACAGTAATATAAACAGCCAACTAGATGCAACAATAACAAATTGTATTGATAATTACAATCAGCTCAACATGTTTCGGGCGATAATTTCGCCCATCCTCAGGAGCACTAGATTGTGTTTACAGCTTGTGGTGAATGCACTGTAAAGACGGATATATAATTAATAGTATACAAAACGTAAGCAGTAGTCATGATAAATCATGACAACTGCTCACGTGTTGTATTAATTACATAATCCGTCTTTATAGTGCATTACACCATAAGCTGTATACGCAGTCTAGTGTTCCTGAGGATGGGCGAAGTTATCGTCCGAAACATGTTGAGATGATTGTAATTATCAATATAATTTGTTGATTTGCGTCTAGTTGGCTGTTTATATTATTGTCTATGGATATTTCAATTAAACAACGAAAAGCAGTGCTTGTTGTAAGTACGTTGGTCTGTGAACAAAGACCAGAGTCTGGTGTCCCTTACGAACAACTCTATGTTTAGCATTTCTGTATGAAGTGGCCATAAACGTGTCTGTGGATTAGCGTTAAAAGCTGTGTGGAATTACGAGTAAACACCCGGAGGTCTTCCACTCTGGGTGTCTTCTGAGTACCTCAAAATATTCCATCTCTATGAAAGCAGTATGAACCACGTTCCAAGCATCCGTTTTTGCAAACTGTGTGGCTGGCGTAACTAAACTGCACGATTGTTACGTCATGTTCATATACATCTGCTGGTGGCATATCAGGTTGCCTCGACGTAATTAACATGAAGAGGTGTTGCAAATGTTGTTTGAGTATTTTGATGTATATATACGTCTATCTTTATCCTTTCGAAGGTTTAGGTTGCTCTTAGAAGAAGAAATAAAAGGAAATGCTGATCGAATAGTAATAAACATAACAGAAGTGATTTTTTATCGTGAGGAAAGAAAACCAACAAGATGCAACAATATAGATGGTTTATTGTCAATAGTGGATGTTGATTATTGACAATGTCTCAACATGTTTCGGGCATCTTTATGCCCATCTTCAGGAGCA
>Ga0123357_10006468_pt1 | contig 14307 bp, 7 predicted proteins | sample TergutEmb28metaG_FD_89873 | JGI IMG/M metagenome (GOLD analysis project Ga0123357, IMG submission 89873) | Embiratermes neotenicus P4 segment gut microbial communities from Petit-Saut dam, French Guiana - Emb289 P4 | ecosystem: Host-associated > Arthropoda: Insects > Digestive system > Gut ...
GTGGTGGGGTGCCCAAAAGGTGTTAAGGGGGGGGGGGTTGTAAAGAGGCCGGCACCGGGAACAAAAAAATTGTTTTGTTATGGGAAGAAAGGGGGGCGTCGATAAAAGGGGGGGGGGGGGGGGGGGGGGGGGGGGGGGGGGGGGGGGGAATTTCTTGTTAAGAATATGTTATGTCGCTGAAATAAATTTCGAGCTTCAATACTGTATTTATTTCAAAACCACGACCTTTTACATATTACTAAAAAAGTAAAGGTAAGGTGATCCCGTTACAGGCCCGGTGTGGCCCAGAGGGTGGGTACAGGTATAGCTCTACTCTTCCATGACCGCGGTACTAGAAGGGCGTGAGTGGTCACCTGCACGCCCCGGCCGCACTTTACCCCCGGGAAAGACCCGGTACCCATTGTACAGGAGGCTGGGTGGGCCCCAGGGCCGATCTGGACGGGCGGAAAACCTCGTCCCCACCGAGATTCGATCCCGGACCGTCCAGCCCGTAGTTCAGTCGCTATACCGACTGAGCTACCCGGCCCACTTTTACATATTACTATCACGTAAAAATTACATCACGTTTCTCTTTGTAAAACTTCATGTTGCTAATTAGATCCCAAGTAGTTTCCATATGCTGTGCGTTACCTGAAGACGGCCAGGTTGGCCGTAGCATGTCGGAAGGAAAACTAAATTCTGAACACAATAAAATCGTGTAGTTGTGAGTGACGTGTTACTTCAATATATTTTATGACATGTAACTCATTAAAACCTTTTGGCGCCGGAATTATTTTTTAAGTTTTAGCACACCTGTATATAAAACGTGAATAACCCAGGAACCAAATACGTTAGAATTATGAAACAAACTGCATTTTGAAGAAGAAAAAACGGAGAGTATATACCATGTTTAAAATATTCAGTACTATATGTGTTGAATAAATATATAAAATGCAACGTTTAGAGGTTAGCGGTGCGGTACGACCACTATAGTCGTCATTAGGCGTCAAAAGGTTAAGAAAAATACGGAGAAATGTTCACTGTGTTTAATTACAAACCACGCCGTGTAGATGTATGGGGCAGTGGAGGTATAGTGCCACCGAATTACTATCCTCGCCACTAGATGTAGGTGAGCGGTTAGCTTCAGGCCTCGGCCGCTTTCCCCAGACGAATTAACCATGATACCCACTGAATGCGGACTGGGTGGGTCCCAAAACCGGTCTGGAAGGTGTGAAGAAAACACACAATTTATACACCTGTCGGTAATCGAACACAAACTCCGCGGACGTCAGGCCCACAGCCTTATCACTACATGATTTGCGCAAGATGTGACAGGATGATACCACGTGATGGTTAGACACTACCGTGGCCTACCTTAAGTGGAAAGAACTACGAATTAATTTCGAAACAGGACATGTGACGACGAACTTAAAAGTTCAACAGGTATGTGAACTCGACTACCCTCGTCTCTATTACGTACAACCAAGAAATGAACCAGCTTTTGGACATAATTTCACCACAGGACGATGATGTGTGATGATGATTACCTTAAATGCAACAAAAACCACAGCCACTTACCCATTTCTGGGCCTTGCTATGTCTTTCCATGTAGAATGACGTCATATTCTTTATATGAGGAATGAACGCGTTTATGGTTTTCGGGTTTATAAAACGTGCTTACTGTGTGCAAGGACTTCCAGCAAATAACTTCAGCCTTGCGCATGCTTCTTCAGCGTTTTGTCCGAATTTTAAGCGAAGGTTACTCCTTTAAAGACCTGCTGCAACATTAAACACCTCTGCAATTTGCCCAGGATATAATTACTGTTTCACGTGATTCCCAATTAGCGTTTATTTACCCAAGTAGCAACCTTCCTTTTTTAGTAAGGATCAAGCAGTTTTTAGACGGTATAGCGACTCGCTATAGGCTGGGCAATACAGGGATCGAATCCCGGTGGGAGCGTGATTTTCCACACCTGTTCAGACCGGCCATGGGGCCCACCCAGCCTCCTGTACAATGGATATTGTGTATCTTTGCCGGAGGTAAAGCGACTGGAGGAGTAGCATTGACCACCCACTCCCATCTAGCGCCGAAGTTAAAGACAGAGTAGAGCTATACGTCTACTGTCCCTCTGGGCCTTCATGGACTATTCTAGGGTGAACGTTGCCTTTATCTTAACGTATTTGCACACTAACACAGCGATCGGTTTTTGAGCATTATGGGGAGGATTTTAAGCTTCAGAGGTTAATATGCGCCGAGCTACATTCTCAACTATAATACACAAGGAGAGGTAGATGGACAACAGCAGTTTAAAAAAAATCTTGTTACATTCTTATTAGCTAGCCACGTAGCCGTCACATGACAGAATGTCACAATATTCACGCGGTGCTCCACCTAAGCACAAAATCCACAGTAATCAAACAAATGAATCTTCCAAGTCACCCACCAACAAAGTTCTGACATTACCACATAAACCACGCAAACCGTGATGTTGCGTCACGCACAAATCAAACTGAATCGTAACCATGAAAACCGAGGTGTGAAACCGACAACCATGGAAACTACGGCAACCATGGAAACCCGCGCGTCACTCGCTCACACTCACTCCACCAATCAATCAATAAATCGATCAATCAATCAATCAATCATTCAAATTGTATAACGCGGAGAGTACACTTTAAAGCGGAACTCGCAATGTCAGAACAATTACCAAGCACTATTCGACTATTTTCCGGTAGTTTTATCGCAGCACATTCGGTTACATAGCGTCATCTGATGTCTTAAGAGCTACATATGACCGTACACACAGGCCACATTGTGGCACAGGTGTGACGCAATGTATGATAGATGGATAGGAGCAACACTGGAAGGGTAGAGCAAGATGTGAGGATACGAGTTCAAATGGGGAAATGTAGCTTTCATTCAACTTTATCTAGGACGGAAGGCAATAAAGCTCACAAGGCTGAGGATTTTTTTAAGTACCGTGCGTCCAAACCGTCAGAAGAATTCGGTTTTGTACACTGCCGGTTTACTGAACAGTACCGTTACAGATATTACATTCAAAATGTTGTTTGAGATTCTCTCGCCATGACAACGAATTTCTGGCGGCCAGAATGTGACAACGTACAGTCGGGCAAAAAGTTCCCACATACAAAACAATATTAACTACGTTATTCCCATTCCTTCATCTTTCTCTCCTTCTGCTGTATTGTCTTATTCCTCCTCTTTACGTGCAGTTGACGTAATGGCATTGCCATGAGACCCAAATCTAAACTACATAATGTTGAATAATTGTGCGTATGTGTGAACGATTTCAGAAATATACGAAAGAAGGATGTCGTGGCGTGATTTATGGTACAATCGCGGGACGTATCTAGAACGGATGAGGAAATTATGACGATCAATCACGCTAATACGTAACCCGACCAAGATTCGAACAGCACACCCCGTGAATAGAAGTCGGAAGCGCGACCGCTCCAGCCAGCTTTGCTCATGTCTTCATCCCTTTACTACAGGTATGCGCCGCATAACGACGTTTCGGTCAACGACGGACGGTGGTCCCATAAGATTGTAATATTTTATTATATTATAATACTTACCATTGTGTTACAATTGCCTACAGTATTCAGTACAGTAACATGCTGTACAGGTTTGTAGCCTAGAAGAAATAGGCTATACCACATAGCCTAGATGTGTAGTAGGCTACACTATATGGGTTTGTGTACGTGCACGTTCGCACAACGACCAAATCGCCTATCGGCACATTTCTCAGAACATATCCCCGTGGTTAAGCGACGCATATCTGTATCATGCTTATCCACTTCCTGTTTTTCTACTATGTCGCCCTTTTCCTCCATTCTCGTCTCCATATACTTTCTGCGTTTTCGTCTTCATTGCCCTGACCAGCACAATCTTGCGTCTAGAGTCACTGAATGCTAGCTTTTCATGCTCAAGGTGCCTCATCAAGGATTCTCACACAACCTGTTCCTACGACCCTGACTCCCACAATCCTCTGTTGAAATTATGCTTTTGTGGGTCAGATCCTTGATCCCACATCGATAACACTGATTGCTGTGACAGGGGCCCCCCAGCTGATTGATGACATTATCACATCCACAGTCAGCGGGTTGTCTGTTGCAAGCAAGCACACAGAATTCAAATAATTCCCCATATTTTGTTCTTGCCTTCCCAAGACAATTACGGATCCTGGACCGGTCCTGATTAGTCTGGCTCATTGTTCATACCAAGTAGTTTTCGACGTCGGGTCTTCCTTCTACGTCCCCCGAACGTGGCGTCGCTGTTCGGTGTGTCCTAATGTCATATTCCCGTAGGCTGCCGCAAGCCCGCCCGGCTAGGCTATCGAGCGGTTAGCACTTTCGATGACCGTGACAGAGCGCAAAGATTAAAGTCCATCGCCGGTGATGTGATGCATTTTAGTGATCCGAAGGTATAATCGTAGTCAACACAGTGCAAACTTTCTGCGAAACTGTTACTCAGATAGTAAAAATAAATAGCTTTTAAGGCATATACAAATCCATTGCGTATTCCCGGCACTCTCCACTGCACCCTAACCCGTTCACCACTCCACGCCCTATTTCTTCAAAAACCACTGTTAACATTACCTTACCACGTACGCCTTGGAATGATATTGAGGTTTTCCACGTTGCAATTTCGGCTGATCCAGGTGGCCGTGCCTTCTAAGGCGTAGGTCTGAATTCGCCCGACTGCTGGGATCGCGGTTTCGAATCCCGCTGAGGGCATTATGTTCGACTCTTGTACTTGTTGTGTGCTGTTCAAGTAGCGGACTGTGCGACGAGCTGATCACTCGTTCAGAGGAGTTCTACTGGGCGTGAGTGTTTGTGTGTGATCTACAAAATCTCAAAAAGAGGGAGTCTAAGTCCGAGCTGGGCTGTTGCGACAAAGAAGAATAATTTCGTACTTCCCATTTCATGACGCATGCTACATACTGCAGTAGCCCCATTTTCCTTGCCTATGGATTCACAAAATGCGACTCGTATGATAACCTTTCCTCTTACTTTCGTTAATAACTTTGTAACTGATATACGGTACTGACGTTGAGCTATGGGTGGTCTGCTGCAACTACGCTGCAAGTTCTTTCATTCCCAAAATAATCTAACTTACTCATCCAGATGCAACACACGTCGCCTGGAATATAGCCAATGACAGCATTCAATGTTAGTACGCAATGTATCCTAGATATAATAACTCAACAGAAACCAGTCGCAAGCTTGCCACATCAGTATGGACTTTCTGGGGATGGTCAGCACTTTCATCACAATTAATCGACACTAACATAATCTTTTTTCTTCTCCTACGGGGTCAGCGCTCCTTCTCTTGGTGCAGTCTTGCAAAAGTTCCATTACCAAGAAACGAACCCTGACAGCCAGTCAGATATTTCGTAATCCGACGTGGAGCCGGTAAGTCAGGTCTACGTTACCTTCTTGAAGCACAAAATTCAGTTACTTTTCTTTCCGCTGCTCCCGATTAGTGGGAGAGCGTTACCCCGTTTGTACGTTGCCAGGCTTCGCCAGCTTGTCCTACGGGTCAGGGGAGCATAAAAATAAAGACGAATACAGACTACGGATGGAGTGTTGCTGACGAAAGCCTAGTTATCCCACTGCCAATCTCATGGATTGACCCGTGTTCGGATCTGGGTCTCCGCGGTGTTGACGCATGGAATTCGGGACTTACCTCAGAGAGCCTAATTCGTCTCCGGTATATACATATATAAAAAAAAAACAACCAGCCGTTTTGGAAAAAATCGCTTTTGATTGTGTTATATGTACCACAAATGAGAAGCACACACTGTTAGTAAGATTTAGATTCCGGGTTTATTTAGGGATACTGTCATACGTGGATCAAATAGCGTCGATACTCAAAGGGTGTGTGTAAGATACAATGTGAAATAAATTCGACAGCAAAAAACCCGAGACACTCGGAGAAAACCCTATCCCCAACCACAATGTCCACCCGCACCCGTCCAGACCAACCCTGGAGACCACCCAACGTCCTGTAAAACGGGTATCGGGTATCTTTCCTGTGCGTAAAGAGCCGGGACGTGGTGTTGACCTCCCACCTCCATCCAGCGCTGAGATTAAAGAAAGAGTTGAGGCACCCACCATCTGGGGCTTCATGGCCTGTTCTAGGGTGACCTTTCTATAGTACCGGGGTGACCACAACGCGTTATGTGTGTAGTTTACGCAAGAAGTCTGTCAAAATAACAGAAAACGTTAGCTGCTTTCGCTCAGACAGTCGGCAATGTTGCTACTGTACGTTCGACTTAATTAAGCTGGCTTACCGAGTGCGGCTCCCGAAGTTCGTCCAGCTGGCCACCCCTGTTACAGTATGCGCTGTGCGCGCAAGTCCGACATGGAACGAGAAGCAAACACTCTCTTCCGGAGATTTTCAGCTAGCATCCTGCAGTATGGGGGGTCGGGCTTCAGAAGTCGGATTTGATACAGTTTCGTTTTGTTAGGAGCCGCAAGAAGCAGATCTCTCCATGTGGCGCCACGATCAACTGGCGACTCAAGACAAAAGTGAATAGCAATTACTTGCAGGGTGCCTCGAAAGCACGTAAACCATTTAAATGCGCTTCGCGGAAGACGACAACAAATCAAAACTGTATCCGAGATAAGACAGGGATAGAAATATACGGTCTTGTCAGTACTGGTGGCCGAAACATAGTGACATGCGACAAATTCACAGCGATTCGGCTCACGAAGAGCACAGGAATTGGCGAAATATATCATAAAAATTAAAAATCAATATACCGAGTAAATGTAAAAAACCTAAAGGTAAAGTTTACCCTATAACAGACCACGAAAACCCAGAGGGGGAGTAGATGTATAGCTCTACTTTTTCTTTAACCTCGGTTATAGATGGGGGTGGGTGATCAACGCCAAGCCCTGGCCGCTTCACCCTCGGGAAAGACCCGGTATCCATTGTATAGGAGGCTGGGTACGCCCCAGGGCAGCTCTGGACAGGTGCGGAAAATCTCGCCCCCCATTGGGATTCGATCCCCGGACCGTACAATCCGTAGCGAGTCGCTATACCGACTGCGCTATACCGAGTACCAACAAATTTCAAATTGATGAAACTATAAAATACATACAAACGCGACACGTTGCGGCTATTCGGCTATCCTCAGGCACATCAAAACATGCTTAATTTAACTAGCGGTGTCAGACCAAAAGGTTGAAATATGCAACTTAAAGTACATACCAGTACAATCCATCAATATCCCACTATTTACAACACTGACGGCCGCTAAGTTTCGTTCGTTAAAACACAGGGTCCTTAATTTACCTGGCCCATATCGCTGGTCACTTCCTGCGGGCTACATTGTCACAAGAAATGTGGCTGAGTCAAAAGAGCCTACACACAAACTCTCTGAAGTTGTACTGTCTGTAGCGGTTCTTGTCTGGTCTGCCGTTGTGCGGTCGGTCTTCAGTCGCAATAGCAAGACCACTGTAATGTGTGTGTGTGTGTGTGTGTGCGTGTGTGTGTGTGTGTGTGTGTGTGCAGTGTGATGTATCCCAGATACCGAACCTATAAGAAGTGTCGTAAATTCAGACACAAGTTCCACTCCAATATGCAACAGACAATGACACTTTTTGGCGCGTTCGCAAAACTGCGAAAAACGACTATCGGCTTTGTCATGTCCGTCCGTCCGACCGTCTATCCGCATGGCACAACTCGGCTCCCACTGGGCGGATTATTATGAAATTAGATATTTGAGGATTTTTCGCAAAACTCTGTCCAGAGAATTCAAGTTTAATTAAAACCAGGCAACAATAAAGTGTAATTTACGTTAAGATCGATATACATTTCTGATCATCCCTCTCTCAGTTCTTCGTAGAATGAGAAATGTTTCACACACAAGTTGCAGAGAGTGAGAAAAAAAAAGTTCAATAACGTTTTTCGAAAATGGTGCCATTTATGAGATAATGTGGAAAAAATATGGTACAGTCGGGCAGGCCACGCAGATGACGATATGGCACGTGCGCGTTGCATGCTGGATACCTAAGGCTACAAACGCACATTCATAATATGTAATACTTACTGCTTTCTCACAGCAACAATGGTTGCAGGAACACGCCTCAATATTACGTTACACGCACACCGCGTCTTGTTCTTCATCTACTGGATTACAACACGACGTAAGCCTTATTTTTTGGCACTACAGGCACCTAATAACACCAGTAGGAGTGGGGATGTGAAGTCGTGCAGTTTGGTAGACAGGCACCTAGCTGCACGTCACAGCCCCAAAGGCCACAGTAAGACATTTCCTTCTTCTTCTTCTTATTCTTCTTCAGGCGCTGAACCTCCTCTAATTGGAAGTTTTGGCCTTCTCAACGACGACCTTCCACTTTGCACAGGTTATCCAAGTTTTGATCTTCATTTGACCGAGGTCCTGTATGATGATGTCCTCCCATTTACGCTTGGGCCTTCCTCTTGGTCTCGTGGTTCAGGGATTCCATTTAAATATATTCTTAGCTGCCCTAGTTACAGGCATTCTCTGTATATGGCCGAACCAGCTTAGTCTCTGGGCTTTAATGTAGTTGACTATATTTTCGTGCTTTCCCAGTGTGTCCAATTCTTCATTGTTTTTAATCCTCCATATTTGATTTTCTTTCGTAGGCCCAAATATTCCTCTTTAGATTTTCCTCTCAAAGATTAGCAGTTTCTGAATTATATTTTCTTTCAGCACCCATGTAAGACATTTCCTTATTTACTTGTATTTCCTACTCAACCACACTGTCACTAGCTCACAGTGGAAGTACAGAGCGTTGGATGATGGGCTGAAGTGGCAGATGGAAAGGGTGTGAAAGGAAGAGACAGTGGCCGGATTTCGGGATGTCGGTATTTTGCCATTAAAAAAAAAACATTGACGTCAGCCGAGCTAGGTGGACAATATTCGAACAGCGGACCTCCCGAATACGAATCAGGACTGCCACCCACTGGGATGGGCGGTTTGGAAGGAAAACCAACATCCAAAGGGCATCTCACCCTTCCCCACAAATGGGCAGACAAAGTGAATTGGTCCAGTCCATCTATCAGTACAATAGCAGCCCATTGTGTCTTGTCACCCTTCACGCGGCGCAGTCTCTCATTAGCCAATCACGGGCGCTTAACCGTCACCCGACCCAATAGAGATGTGTCACGCGTATCACTTTAACCAATCAACGCTGAACCGGAAACAATTGATTACCTGGTTATTTACACGCACGTTCTGCTCTTGCGCGGGGATCGCTGCATCAAGAGCGTCTGCCCCTTCGCCGTGGAGACCACTGGAGTGGGCGGCACAATACGGCTGTTAGAACACTGCACTTCAGTGGGAACAGATTTGTTACTGGCTGCCTGGACTGCTGAGACTCGGTTCTCGATACGGATAGTGATGTTGCACGACATAAAATCTCAAGGATATAATAATAAAAGAAATTATATACGTACAGAGTCAAACACAAATATATATATATATATATATATATATATATTCCTTATTGGCATCAGTCATTACGGCCATCATCAGGCCAATGTTGTACAAAAATTTAGGAAAAGTTGGTTACATATAGTGCGTAAAATGTTGAGATATATGGATACCATTTACAGTAGCATTTAATAGTCTCACAGATATGCCCATTTCACTTTTATGTCAAACAGTTAACGATCCTTAGAGAGTTAAGGCAATTTGAGGGTTGTTTGACCGTGCATCTTCCTCATGAAATAATGTGAAATGCCAACTTAATGCAACAAGGGAAATTTATTGATGTATTCTTAGCTCGACATGTTTCGGGTACAAACTCCCATCATCAGGAGCATTAGATGTTGAGTTGCAGAAAACCATATGCTGTAACTCAACATCTAACGCTCCTGATGATGGGCGTTTTTACCCGAAACATGTCGAGCTAAGAATACAGCAATAAATTTACCTTGTTGCATCAATTTGGCATTTCACGTTATTTCAAGAGTTAACACACTTGAGAAATGGAGCTGCAACAATCCGCCCGTGTTACTGGTGGCTTACTGAAAGACTGTCATAACCTTTGTCCTTAGGCCAGTGGTTCCCGACGTTTCGAACGATCACAGTGCCTTCATCTTCACTGCCACGCACTCCAAGAACTCAACCTCTTCTTCTTTAGACTGGAGATTAAGGCTGTATGATAGTGTTTGTGGAATACCGCTGCGTTTTCTAACACGGAACTAAAAACCCTGTTTTGAAATAGTCGATACAACTTCACTGATAAAGAAATTTATTTTGTTTACAATAAACAGATACCTGTTTAGACTATTATACCAAAGCCATCTTCAAGAAGTGGGATGGAAGGGCATGGACTGCACTGATCTGGCTAAGGACAGGCACAGGTGGCGGGCACGTTTGAATGCATACAATGCCAAGAATTTGACTAGCTATGGACCTGTTGGGCTCTCAGGAAGGACTCCGCTCCACGGAGTCAGTCAGTCACCCAGTTGGCCATCGTCAGGCTAAATTTACATAATTTTAATCCATTAATTACATAGCATAAACAAATTAAAACTGCAGGGCTAAACAAAAACCAATTATATACACAAAATGTGTAAGGTACGAAATCTCACTACCACATCTGACTTGATGAGATGTGACATAAGGGATTTGCTGAACACACTTTATTTTTATAATGGTTTAGCCTGATGACGGCTTCGGTATGACAGCCGAAACATGCGGATATTTGCTATAAACAAAAGGAACTCGCTTCGCAATAAAGCTGAGTCGACTGAGGCACAAAGAAGTGTTCTTGGTTTCGCACGAAGAACCACTCGGCCAACGGCGCAGCGTCGCATCCCGGAAGACTTGCGAATTCAGTCGTAACTTAACATATGATGTCGAATGACTGAATGACAATGAATAATGAAATGTGAAAGAAAAAAAAAAGACGTGGAAGATGGGAAAAGAACCCAGTCGTGGCGGCGTGGCGGTGTGACGACACGTCTGGCGCAACAGCTTTCGGTTATGACAGTCGGCGTCCGGGCCAAAATTGGACCCGGGCACATACAGAATACATGTCAATAGAGTTGTCACTTCAGCCAATTAGCGCGCACATTGTGCAACTTTTGGGCGCTTAATACTTGAACTGCAGGTTCCCCATAAACAGTCGAAAAGTATTTGGTTTAGGTAATCCATGCAGTAGACACCCATCTTCTGATTCCTAGTACCGACCTAGAACGGAAAAACGCAAGGAGGAAGAAAGAAGGATGAGAAAAATCCAGGTAGTATAGATATACTAATAAAAGAGAAAGTATGACATATAGGACGCTGTAATATGAAATAAAATACGAGAAACAGAAAATAACTGGAAAATAAAAGAGAAAGCATTAAGTTGTAGGAGTCATGACACAAACGATACAGCAAGTCAGTAAAACGAACAACAAACAAGAATCAAACTGCACTCACGCTCAAAATCAAGTGACCTAACAAAGCGAGGTTAGAGGTTAGCTTTCGGGTCACGACAGCAGATTCAGTAGTTTTGCAGTTTACAAAAACAAGTTCCGAATTTCAATTAACCAAGGAATTTTGTCACCTGACAGTTCAGGCACAGTGTGCTGCGGAAATATGTAAACTTCGGAACACCCTATGTCACTCATACGGACAGATACAAGACATTGTAAACTATGAATCCTTCTGTATCATACAGAAGCCGTGGAGCTGCGTCCAAATCCACTGCAGACCTCTGAATGACTAATTAAATAAATAAATAAATAAATGTAAAATAAAATGCTGCAACATGTTCCATCGTTCATTCCTAGTCTGACCTCTGGCTACATACTCACTGTAAATGTCAAGGGTTTCGTTGCACTTTACCACACTCAGTGACACACACACACACACACACACGGTAGGACTCCCCTGGACGAGTGATCAGCCCGTCGCAGAGACGTCTACCTGACAACTCACAACACATCCTTACCAAAGCCACCAGTAGATTGTCCAGTGTAGGTCTGCAGTTCCGAAATGAGCTTTGCTGCTCTGTTACCCACTAATTTCCCCACCTTCTGAGGCCGTAAAACTAATTCACCGAGTCATAATTACAGTACAGAAATTTTAAAAAATGTAAAGAAATGAAGTTTACTGCATAATACACTCAATGCAAAAATTACGCTTTAAAACAGATCAATATTTATCTGCCATTGCTCGATCCCCCCCAGTGGGTCCAGGCCTCATCTAAGAGGTCCCTTGATCACAGATGTACCACACTCGGTAGGACTCCTCTGGATGAGTGATCAGCCCGTTGCAGAGACCTTTAGCTGACAACACACAACACTCACAAGAGACATTCATGCCTCCAGCGGGATTCGAACCCGCAATCCCAGTAAGCGAGCGGCCGCAGACCCACGCCTTGGACCGCGCGGCCACTGGGATCGGCAGATAAATGATGAGTTACTTAGATGTTGCTCTCAGTAGCTTCGAATGTGTACTGTGGAATGATGGAACATTTACTGGCAGCAGTTGTCACGTGATTTTAGGTACTATGCCGGCGTTTGTTTGCCTTGAAGGTTTGGCGAAAATCAAATAAACGCTATTAGCATAGCAAGTATGTAGATCTGAGCCCAGGGCCTACCGAATACGAAGCAGGCGTACCCGTAGTTATTATGTAAGTCGTATGAAAGTCTCGTACAGTTAACAACGGTCAGTAATTAAAAGCTGTTCCATTACTTCACTTAGTCCAAAGAATTAAAACAGACTTAAGCCGGCAGGTATACAGGGTTATTCGAAATGATGGTCGGGGTTTTAACAACTTGTCATACACAATACACTTGAGATAGGAGTATATGTTTTTTTTTTTATTATTTAACTGAACAACACTCCAAGTTTTTGTCACATACCTTACAGGTGCTCTATATGTGTACCCTTTGTGATTCTACAAACATCAACAAAGAGCACCTGTAAGTAAGTACAAAAACTTGGAGTGTTGTTCTATTAAATAAAGAAATACATATACTCCAATCTCAAGTTTATTGTGTATGACAAGTTATTAAAACCCCGACAATAATTTCGAATAACCCTGTATAAAGACGTGTAACATGCTTATATGGTATTCGCTAAGAATTCAGCCTACCCATACTAACAAAAGAAACAAAAGAATTCCACCACCACAATAAATAAATAAATAAATAAATAAACATATATGACACGACGCGGTTAGTCGCCGGTCTATCACCGCAGAGAAACGGGTTCGGTCCTGAGCGAGTCCATGTGGGATTTGTGGTGGACGAACTGACACTGGGACATGTTTTTCTACGAGCACCTAGAATGCCTACCCGTCAGTGTCATTCCACCAATGCTCCACGCCTTTATCACTGACGCCACATAATCTTAGCACCTCTACCGGCCCTCCACATTTCGGGGCTCGACGCAAACAGACGACCAGGAACGATGAAACGCAGAGGCCAAGCTACTCACACACAACGATACTGCATTGAGTGTACACGGCACATAAACTCAACAACTCTTTTCAGCTTATTCAGCTTACTTTATTTACTTACTCCATGGTGCAGAGTCCGTCTTGAGAAGCTAACTGGTTTGCAGCTAGTCAAGAAATTCCCCGCAATTCACAGAACCAGAAGGTTCATTACCGCACTCACAAGCGTCCGCCACCTGTCTCTATCCTGGGCCAGCCCAATCCAGTCCACATACCCACATCCCACCTCCTGGAGATCCATCTTAATGTTATCCACCCATCTACGCCTAGGTCTCCCCAGTGGGCTTATTCAGCTAACTTACAGAATTTCAACAAAATCTGTACATCCGATTCACAGTTTCAGCCGGGATGGCGTAGTCGGTGTAGCTACTAGGCCACGGGACGGACGACCGAGGAATCGTGGTTCTATCCCCGGAAGTGTACGGTATTTTTCTCTCTTCTCACACGTCCAACTGGCTCTGAAGCCTCCTACTCAATGGGTACGAGAGGTGGTGTGTGTGTGTGTGTGTGTGAGAGAGAGAGAGAGAGAGAGCGAGAGAAGCTGATAACCAACTTCATCTAGTGAAGAATGTAATAATTTGAGGAATTAGGCCTGCACTCCCCGTACGCCTTCATGACATGCAGAAGTGCAGACATACTTCCACACAAGTAGAAACACATTTTCTTTGCGAACACCGTCTAAATCGCCATGTGTGCAGACAACACATTAGTAATACATGTGTTTGCAGCAACTGTGAGAATATAAATCACATGAATTTCCAAAAAAAAAAAAAAAATAAAAAAAAATTTGTGTCCCCGAATAACGGAAAGAAAAACGAGAAAAAATCAGAACAAAAAAAAAGGATACAAAAA
>Ga0123357_10006469_pt1 | contig 14307 bp, 7 predicted proteins | sample TergutEmb28metaG_FD_89873 | JGI IMG/M metagenome (GOLD analysis project Ga0123357, IMG submission 89873) | Embiratermes neotenicus P4 segment gut microbial communities from Petit-Saut dam, French Guiana - Emb289 P4 | ecosystem: Host-associated > Arthropoda: Insects > Digestive system > Gut ...
ACAGGCCCGGTGTGGCCCAGAGGGTGGGTAGAGGTATAGCTATACTCTTCCATGACCGCGGCAGTAGAAGGGGGTGTGTTCAGCAGCACGTCCCGGTCGCACTTTACTCCCGGGAAAGTCCCGGTACCCATTTTACAGGAGGCTGGTTGGGCCCCAGGGCCGGTCTGGATGGGTGGAAAATCTCGTCCCCACCGGGATTAGATCCCGAACCGTCCAGCCGGTAATCAGTCGCTATACCGACTGAACTACGCGGCCCACATATGTGTGAATGTGAATATATATATATATATATATATATATATACATACATACATACAAACATACTTGCATAAGTTCGTGGACTTTCTGTGTAACGGATCTATATATTCCTTACACAAAATGTCCACAAATTCCCTTTCCTATGGGCAGAACCGGAGTATAGGTCTGACGTCATAAGAGCAAATAGGGGTTCCCACGTTGAGATACACTACTGCATACACAAACGTTGTAAGTTAAGGAATAATTTTTAAAAGATTGTATATTATTATCTGTTTCGCTTACCATGTAATAATTCTTTTTCAATTATGAACAGGGTCTGTGGACATCCTGTATTCTCCACTTGTATAAACTGTATCAAACTTACCAAAAAACGGTTCATTTTAAGATCCGTATTTCCATCGCAAAAATCACGGTATAAAGACATGACAGATCATGTACATAAGGCACGTTCGCGTAACCACTGCTGCCGTGGAAAGAGCAGTAATTATTTTATATTCTGAATGAGTGTGTTTAGCCTAGGTTAGCCAGCATGCAAAGCGCATGCGACGTATTATATTGTCATCTATGACATGTCTGACTCTGCCATATTTTTCCATATTAGCTCATAAAAGGCAAGATTTTTTAAAAAAAAAAAAAAAGGTGTGTTTTCATTTGCTCTACAATTTTCTCTGAAACGTTTCTCACTCTAAGAAGAATTCAGCGAGATATTATGTAAAAGTACAGATATTATGTAAAAGTACAGATATTATGTAAATGTACAGATATGTAAATGTACAGATATTATGTAAATGTAGAGATATTATGTAAATGTACAGATATTATGTAAATGTACAGATATTATGTAAATGTACAGATATTATGTAAATGTACAGATATTATGTAAATGTAAACAGATCTTCATGTAAAGTACCCGCTATTCTTGCCAGAATATATCGAAACTTGAATTTTCTCGAGATATTTTCGGAAAAAAAAAATACTTGAACATCAAATTTAATGAAAATCCTTCAGGTGGAAGCCGAATTGTTCCATGCGGAAAGATAGACAGGCGGCCAAACAGTGAGACGTGCAGAAGCTCACAGTCTCACAGTCGCTTTTCGCAATCTCGCGAGCGCGCCTGAAAAGGCAGGTGGTTTAAACACTTTGATATAAAACCGCAACACCAGAAAGTCTCTGAAGAAGAAAGTACACAAAATAGGGCGTTACGAAGAAAGGAGAGGGTCAATCGATCGGAACACTGTTCGATGGTCATGCGGTACGTCCGAATAGGTGAGATTTGAGGTTCGCACAGCGGTAACTGTGAATATTATCGTCTTCTTAGAAATGAAGTCAGGTCGTTTGCCAGAAATGGAGCGGTGTGTATCAACTTCCTGCCCTGAAGATGGAAGCAGAATGCTCTCTCCGAAACTATGTAATTTTATGATACTTTATGATAACACATTTCAGCAAACAGTAATCTTAATATCCCTGCAATTTAATAATTCTGCCAGAAAAACTGGTGGAACGAGGTCACTTTTAAAACGCATAGAGGCAGAAGCGAGTGGTCAGTTTGATATCCCGGCCTCTTTACCCCCTGGAAAAGGTCCACCGTACCCTTTTAAAAGAAGGCAAGGTGAAAACTCAAGAGCCAGTGCGGTCATTTTGGACAACAGAAACATCTGTGCCTCCAGCCTAGTCACTACACTGACCACGCTATCCCCGTTCCGATAGAAGAAAAGAGAATTTAAAACATGTTTTTAAAAAAATAAGGCACGACATTTGGTTTTGTGCGAAATTATCTGGAATATAAAGGCAGAACTGTCTTCCGAAATGATGCTATATTTCTGCCAAACTTCAAGTGATCAGAGCCCAGAAGCTCGTGGTCTTTAAATACAGTACTTTGAAAAGCGGACCTAGATGAGAATATAAAATTAAAGTGGATATTCAAGACGTGGGATAGGGAGTCAGGGACTGGATTGATCTGGCTTAGCACAGGGACAGGTAGCGGGCTCTTGTGAATGCGGTAATGAACATTCAGGTTCCACAAAATGAGGGGAATTTTTTGCCCATCAGAGGACCTGTTAGCTTCTCTGCAAGGACTCTGCTCCAAGAGTTATTATTAGTTAGTTAGGTACGTAGTTAGTCTAGTTAGTTAGTTAGTTAGTTGTAATGTAAACTGGAGTCATGTGGCTTAGTACAGAATGCAGTATATTTTCTATCATGTAGGCCAATGCTTATCCAGTGTGATTCTCTTGGGCTGAGCCGAGAAGAACTAAATTCTACGGTGTGACATTCATTATGCCCAACCGCACAGCCCGTCCCATCGACTGCGGGTTGACAACGATCGTACACCAACTGTTGCATTTTCTGCTCCATGCCTCTTGGTAACATTGGTCTACCCGTTTGGTTGCAAGGCACTCTGTATACGAAATGTGGAGCATATGATATTCGAGACAGTACCAGACTAGACGACGTCACAAATCAGAATATGGCATTCTTCGGTACCGTACTTCATCTACGTACAATGTCAGTCCTTGTTATTCCCTCATTTAATGTATGTTATAAAGCAATCACAATACGAAGAAAAGATAGCAGCAATAGAAGGAAATTATACCCCACCGTTTGTCTTCGCAGGGAAAAAGTTCACAGCGTATTTCTACAAAGTCACATCACTATTTAGCGCAAATTGTTAGTGCAAGCTGTTACTGAAAATTCTTGTTAATTTCGTTAATATGTGTATATAAAACTACATGTGTGTGTGTGTGTGTGTGTGTGTGTGTACACGCGCGCGCGCGTGTAAGTAGAAGTATACCTCCACCCATTCCTAACCCCGCCGCAAATTGGGTTAGATGGTCTCCAGACTACCCTTTATACTGAGAGGGGCTGGGTGGGCCAAAGACCCTGTGTAGAAGGATATGGAGAAGAGAAAATCCCTTCCCCCTCGGGGTTGCAACCCAGCCCGTCCAGGCTGCAGCGTGTCGCTCCGCCGACTGAGCCCGAGTGGTGTGTTTATATACATACATACGGATAATTAAAATGTGATTGAACGTGTTACAGCCGTTACTTTGATGTAATTTGATTTGCATTTCTTCGAAACAGTTCGACAAGAACACCGTCCAGAAATGTCAAGCAATGCGCTGTTTTCCTAACTTTTCATTGTTTACATAATTATTAAAACAAATGCATGCCAACAGTAATTAAAAATTGTGATGTTGATAATATTTGAATCCTGTTTGTTACAAACGTAGAGACAAAGGTAAAGTTCATCGTAGAACAGACCACGAAGGCCCAGAGGGGGGCCAGGGGTATAGTTCTACTCTTTCTTCAACCTCAGAGCTAGATGGAAATGGGTCGTCAACGCCACGCCCCGGCCGCTTTACCCCCACGAAAGACCCGGCACCCACTGTATAGGAAGCTGGGTGGGCTAGGGAGCCGGTCTGGACGGATGTGGAAAATCTCACCCCCACCAGGATTCGACCTCCGGACCGTAGAGCCCGTAGGGAGTTGCTATTCCGACTAGGTTATCCCGGTCCACCCTGTTCGTTAAATTTATCCTATATCAAGATAGAGCATATTTGTCCTATTGGAAAAGGTCTGAATATTTCGGCACTATTTCTTCACCGACCGTGTATCATGCATACTGCAGCACAGAGCGGTGGTGTTATTCGCCGAACCCAAACAGCGCAAGAAGCTATCACATGTTAATTTCACTAAAACAACTTTACGATTTACTGTGTCAGCACTGGCTGAGCGATAAGCTTCTAGTGACCACGAGTTGGTCACTGCCACGACATTGAAAAATAATTCAATCAATGGCCGACAAAATTCAATTAAGCGCAAGTCGGATTACTAGGAATATCACATTATCAATTGCACTGGAGGTAATAACTGGCTACGTTCCATTCTATTATACAATTCCGGGATTTTTTTTTTACCTCGCCAATAGCTTTTGTCACTTCCTGTCCGGTCGCTTATAGTAAAAACCGCAGCGCCTGATTGGACCACTCACACGTGCGTTCGAATAGCGCCCGGTTGTGAACGAAGATATTCGTGAGGTAAAATAATGACCCTATATAAAATCCTCCCTTCTCCCAGTTTTTAGGCGCGTTCGCGAAATTGCGGAAGTCCACTACTAGCTGCGTCATGTTTGTCGGGCTACAAGGAATAACTCGGCTCCCACGGGATGGATTTTCATGATATCTCATATTTGAGTATTTTTAGAAAACGTATCGAGAAAAAGTCAAGTTTCATTAAAATATGGCAAGAATAACGGGTACTTTACATGCAGAAGTACGTACATTTACGACGGTATCCAGCTAAATTATCTTTAAAATGAAAAATGTTTACGACAAACTTTGTACAGAAACTAAAATCATACGTGCAATGTGCGTTTTTTAGTTTAAAAACCACGCCTTTTATTTTCAGCAACTTTTCCCCCCGAAAATGGTGCCGTTTATAAGATAGTGTGACAAAGTAAGGTAGAGCCGGACAGGCCGCAGATGACAAAATAATACGGCGCATGTGCGTTTTATGTTAGCAATAAGGCTACAAACACACATTAAGAATATATATATATATATATTCACCTTAGAACAGGCCACAAAGGTCCAAGAGTGGGAGTAGATGTATAGCTCTACTCCTTCTTTAACCTCGATGCTAGATGGGGTGGGTGGTCAACGCCACCCCCAGCCGCTTTACCCCCGGGAAAGACCCGGTACCCATTATATAGAAAGCTGGGTGGGCCCCAGGGCAGGTCTGGACGACGGGTGCGGAAAATCTCGCACCCCACCAGGCTGCAGCGAATCGCTATACCGACTGAGCTATCCGGGCCCACAAGAATACGTATATATTTATAATACTCGTTGTTTTCCTACGGAAACGCGCCTCAATTTTATGTTCGTACGTACATGGCTGTCCTGTTGCTCTTTGTACCTAAAGGTGGACCTTAGCGCATAAAGCGATCTGTTGTACTTGATGTTTATTTACAAACCTTTCCATATCCCGCGCCATTACTGTAAATAAAATAAAAGATGTAATATTAAAACTTCTCAAAGCAGTGAATAATGAGACTGTTGTCTTCAAGAATCTGACACTGTAGAGCTAAGTAAATATATAGCCTGTAGACTCTGATGGAAACAAATCAGAAGTCATAAAACAGCGTGCAATGCAATTCTTGCCGTTTATTGCTACAATTCAAGAAAGAAAATAATTTGCAAATGAAGCTGGAGTGTGATCCAGCCATCTAGCAGCCTTGGCGTGCTGCAGAGACTGAGAGTGTAACACATGCGCTCTCCTACAACAGGTTGCGAAGTTTGAAATACGGTTCTGACTATAAATTTACTTCTAGTGGAGTCAGAATTGCTGACGGTTCACTTAGGTGTTCCCAGCATGCCTAATCTCAAACAATCCAACAGCGATTCTGAACCAAGATATGCATGAACAGTAACCGAGCTATCTATTTACCTGTATATTCTGTACACAATTACCGTGTTATAATGAACAACATTAGAATAGATAATTTCAAGCAAAACAACTACATTATAATTTTGCAATTACTTTCCACAATTTTAAAGTAAATTTGTACCTGAGCGCGCCATGAAAATACGTGCAAGATGGAGGCATAACTCCATTCGTTCGAAACCCCACCAATATATGGAGGTGATTGATCGGCAGCTTTGCTCCTTGGGAGAAACATCCGATACCTGTTCAATAGGGAGGCTGCGATAGCTCAATCGATATAACGACTCGCTACGGGCTGGACGGTCTGGGGATCGAATACCGGTGGGGGCGAGATTTTCCGTACCCGTCGAGACTGTCCGTGATTCCAAGCCAGCCTCCGTTACAATGGTATAGAATCTCTTCCCTCAGGGGTAAAATGGCCGGGTCGTGACTTTCACAACCACACTCATCTAGCGGGTGGTTACTCAACTATACCTGTACTTCTTCTCTGAGACTTAATGGCATATTCTCTGGTGACCTTTACATTTAACTCTACCTGTTGAATAGAAGGTTGGTTAGACCTCAGAGATGGTACTGACGTTTTGAAGAATAGCTTCTTGCACCTGTCTACAATCTAAATGCTGTCCGTATGTTCACCTAGGGCATTTACTGTACCTACTGAGCTATCATGTCTCACATTTCCCTTCGTGATACTTTAACACGAGATTCAGTATGTAAAGTAAATCAACAATCACATTTTCCGCCCTGACGCCAAGAACTGCGGTCCAGTTCCACCGCACGCCTACGTCTTCCTGCGTCTGTTGACCGAAGAAGGTACAGACAGGCCTTGTACCATGTCAATCCCCGTGAAAAAGAGTCCTATCAACCGCACAAAGAGAATGAATTCTATATGCGAGGTGGCAAGAGAGCCTCGTTCAGCGCAAAATTCGAAGAGAAAGTACTTGGACGTGAGTGTCTGAAGAATTGCTCTATCACTTCAAGCAAACCTGAGAAAGGAACTGGGTTAAACCGCGGCTGATTCTTGCCAAGTCATTTGCGTTCCATCCAATATTCAACGCTGATACCAGCGATGGCCAGCTAGAGGAATGTCGGGTGACGCAATTTATACGAAAACTTCGGCAATAGCCATGCATTAGTTTAAATAATTATTCATTATACAGTTTCTAATTTCTGTTCATCCACCCACAATAACATAGTTTCAGTTAGTTATCAGTCTCCTTTTTTTAGCAAACGTTTTAAAACGCCGTTCACGGTCAGCCTCATATGCATGTCAACTGCCAGAAAATAACGCTTTATAGACAAATAGCGCGAGCCGCAAAAGTGACGTTCGCAAGCCGCCTTGTGGCCACCATTCCCCCCGTGCATAGTCTTATATACTGATATTTTTAAATAACCCACCCATGCACGTGGAGGCAGAAGGGTTTTGTTTAACGACGCCGTAGCACAACCCTCTCATGTCCATATTTTTTGTTCAAAAGAATGGAAGTTACCGGGTGGTTAGTAATATAATTACAAGTGAAAAATCATGATAACAAGAATACTCATAATTTGGCCAATGTTTATCTCTCTCCCCTCTCACAAACCCAAATGATTCTGAGCAACGTGACGTCGAAAGAAAGCAATACTCAACAAAAATAAAAAAAAAGGCTGATGCAGAGGGAATTTGTAAAAAAACACAGCCAGACTAGAATTTCTATGGCTCCCCATGGTTAGTCCACCCCACAATCTGAGGTTTCAGAGCGGGCGATTCAGAAGGAAGTTTCGAGGAGGGCTGAAAGAAGGGGAGGTAAGGTAGATGGCACTAAGAACATTTTGGTGACGTGGACACACTACGTTCCAAAATGTTCAACACAGCACACTGTCAACTGATAAAATCATATTGTTTCAATAATCATGGAATGTTGCCGAAAAGTTAAGTCTAAAGTACTAGGAAGAAACCTTGTCCCAGTGCCACTTTGTCCACAACAAATCCCATGTGGATTGGTCTCAGGTAGAACGCTTGTTTCCGCGGTGGAAAGGCCAGCGACGAACCTCATGGGCCATGCAATATTCTCCACCCAAGAAGCACAGACGTTCTTCACGAGATAACAGTCTCTAACATACTGAATAAATTGCGCGTCGTTTTACGTACACCGGAAGTCCATTATCGTGGTCGCGGCTTGCCCAAGATCTGCGATTAGGCAGTGCGGTTGCGCAGTTCTCTTTCCACAAACTTCTTACAAGTTTGGCTCTGCGTTTTGTGCGACGCCAGCGAAATGTGTGCATATTGTGGGGACCACAGCATCATGGCCACTCAATACCAAACCATGACCCATAAATTCAACGCCCTGCCACGCGTCACAACCGATAAAGAAACAGGGGAGAAAGCCACATGTTTTCCTGCTCAATACCATGAGTGACCAGAGGGTTCAGAATAAAAGTGGCGTTAAGTCCATTCATAAATATAAACTAACTGTACAGATATTCACCGACTTCAACAACATTTACACGTACTTCCGGAAATTCCGGCTTAAATCTGAGATTACTAAACATATCGTCAAATATATGCACACACAGGAGAATCCTGTTGAAATTCTAACTCCTTTTCATCGGGACTTAATCGTCTGTTGCGTGACCGCCCCTCCTTCTGTGTTATCGCCCAACAATATTCTTCTGCCATCTCGTCTCATTACGCTCTCATTCCCGCAAGGAGAAATAGCGGTGCGCGCTTCAAAAATGTCATTTCAAAATGTTACATTTTTAAAACTGCGGAACTTTAAATTGCATTTAGTCACGGAGTGTCTAATGTCGTCTGTAACATAAATATAATGTCTAGGCATACGTTATGGAAGGCCGTAGTTGAACGACAGCCGGAAGCAGGCAACCCTCCGAAGTGCCACTGAAACATATGAAGAATTTGCTCCGGCTCTGATATTTAATAACTGAAAACAAAGTTCCTGGACTTAGGACACTTGTGTTCTAAACGCTCCGTCACGTAAACCTCGAAACCTGACAGTAACATCTTCCCAGATGAGAGCTTGATCTGCTCCAGACTTCCACAAAATTTATAGTATGGTTACTGGTTATTTAAACGGAAGTGTCTTCACGAAACTAAACAAGAGAGACAATGTACGTATAAGGTAACATTGAGGCGCGTTCGCGTTACCATTTTTGCAGTGGAAAAGTAATACGTATTACATATTCTGAGTGTGTGTCTGCCGTCGTAGTTATCCACCAAGCAATTCGTACGCGCCATATTGTCATCTGTGGCCTGTCCGTCTCTACCATACTTTTTCCCATAATCTCATCAGCGGCACGATTAAAAAAAAAAGTTATTGAAGACAAAATGTGCGTTTTGATTTTCTCTGCGACATTTGTCCCAAATATTTTCCATTCCAAGAAGAAATGAGCGAGATATGATCAAAAGTGTATATTGGTCTTCATGTAAAGTACCCTTTATTCTTGTCCGATTTTAATAGAACTTGGAATTTTCTCGACGTATTTTCGAAAAATACTCAAATGTCAGATTTCATGAAAATGCTGCCGGTGGAAGCCCCGAGTTGTTCTACGCGGACAGCCGGACAGATATGTCGAAGCTGACAGTCGCTTTTCGAAATATTGCTAAAGTTCCTAAAAAAGAAAGGCATTGACAATATCTGTGTACCGTGGCGGTACTTTCACGGCTTCTACCCAACACAGAGCGAACAAATACATCATTACCAACACTCGAACCATATTTGGGTTTCGAGGCTTTTGCCGGATGGTTACTAATGTCTAGTCAAGACTACAGAGCCGCCTACTTGCGGTCTGCAAGGCGTTCGAAAGAACATCTCTTTTAGTGCTTTAACATTTGTGTTGTAGAAATTTTTATGTTTTGAGTGAAGTTCTAATTGTGGGTCGGGTAGCCCAGTCGGTATAGCGACTGACTACGGGCTGGGCGGTCCGGGATCGAATCCCAGTGGGGACGAGATTTTCCGCCCGTCCAGACCGGCCCTGGGGTTCAACAAGCATCCTGTAAAATGGGTACCGGGTCTTTCCCAGCGGTAAAGTGCGGCCGGGGCGTGCTGCTGACCACTCGCCCTCTTCTAGCGCCGCGGTCATGGAAGAGTAGAGCCTTACCTCTACCCGCCCTCTGGGCCACACCGGGCCTGTAACGGGATCACTTTGCCTTTTAAGTGAAGTTTTAATGCGTGTTCAAGTGAATGGCTGTGGTTTTACACACCGCAAGGGAACATTTTGAAGGCGTTATATTAGGGTAATGAGTGGACTCCTCGATGATGGCATCTGTGAAGTGCCGAAACATGTAGCAGACTTACTAACGTCTGACGTGTATATATTTTGATGCCTGTAAAGTTGATTTTATAAATTAGTATAATTTCACGGAATGTCGATTACCGTGTTGACAAGCATCAGGCATTTGGACAACCTCTTCACACTCTTCGGGTTCACATGCTCACGTGTTCACATCTTGGTCCTACGTAGTTCTTTTTGTGGTGTTATGTATCCAGCGGTGGGAGGTCTGCTATGCATTAGAGTTGCCACGCTCATGGACACGCTAAAAATAGCACCCTGTATAACAAGCACCTTTCTATCATAAAAACATAATGGTGTCTGTCACTTCAACACTCTGCAATAAAATACTGTACCAATTTATAACGTCCTTCTGCGTGGTATACATGCGGCCACGTTAAACGGATTTAATTTCAAATTTTCTCAAACTTTTCATGGTACAGTCAATTCTGCAATAATGTGATATTTGCGTTATTGTGAGACCTCACAGTACACAAAATTGCGTGATAAAAATAGGGTCAAAAGAGGAAAAATTTTGCCCGTCATCCATCCTTTTATCTTCACACCCTTCGCTGAAATCGCGTGATAAAGCTCGCGTTACACAAGTAGCGTCCACCTGCTTATCAGTCGCGTAGTGTCCAAAACGCCTGAACGAAAGTCGCGTTAGTAGCAGCATAGCTGTACATGCGTAAACGCGATTTGATTGATGCTCGTAACAAAAGTGTAGCTGAGTCGATTTTAACTAGACTCTCAAATGGTCAACACTACTATGTCCAGACATCTTTCACCAAATTTCGCCCCAACTGTAAAAGAAAATGCGGGAAGTACGAACATAAATTCAATGACGCTAGTATGGTTATCAGTTGGCCGAGTTTTGCGAAGCTCACAGAAACGCCCATTAAACGGCTGTCGAAAGAGTTTGATGCAAATCACGTGGGAAATGTTCAAAATACCGAAAATCCTGTTGATGCCCGTAAACAAAATATTCCCTTCAAAATACCGGTGCTCACAAAACCAACAACGGTCAAACGCATTGTGCGGAGTCGGTCAAGAAATACGGAAATTGCGGGAGGAAATTAATTCACGCCCCTTAAGTGAAGCAATACTGTCATTCTGCCGATTTTTACAAACGGCAAGACAGTTCGATAATTGTTTTGTAAAGTGGCTCTCTACTGAGTATTATGAAAATAAGACAGACGATTTAGTTGAGACCGAAACATGTAATTGATCTTAAATAAAGAAAAACAGTTGTGTTGCGGGCAAACGTTAAAATATTTGTTATTGAACAAAGATTATTCTAGGATGCACGGTCAACAAAGCATAAAAAACATTTCAATGATTGACACAAATTCACAGAAGGGTGGAAGGATGTGGTCATCACATAAGTCCTTTTTCACTTCGTAAAGAAGGTCCAATTAATCTACACAATACATAAAGTTTCAATTCGTACCTCACAGAGAAAACAACATGCTTCCATTATGAAGAAAATGGATTAATGCTGTATGAGGAGTTGTTTATTGAGAGAGCCACATGGAACAACTACGTAAACTGCATGTGCAAAACTGAGAGGTTTTAGCATTACACCTGGTGCTATATAGAGTAACCACTTGACTTCAAACGTCTGAGAGAAAAATTAATAAAACTTCACAAAAGTATCTGAATTTAAAACGCCCCTCTAAAAATTAAGATAAACCTGAATTATATTCAACTATTCAGTCTGTACCACACAGCAAACACTTTTCTTCTCAGTTATAAAAACCAACCAGTTAATGCTATATAGGAATACTCTTACAATTAGTTGGTTCCGAGATCTCTACAAGAACATAAATTCATATCTGGGGCACAATGCACAATTTTAATCGCCAAACTTGGTGGTACATAAAGTGACCACTAGGCTTGAAGAGACAGCAATAATGGTAATATTAGGAAGATAAAAAATAAATATTACTACTGAAGAAAAAACAGCAAAACAGTTTGATAAAAGAGTATATGATGATGATGATGATGATAATAATAATAATAATAATCGGTACAAACTGACATCAGAACACTAAAGGCATTATCAGCCCACTGAAAGAATCCATAAATTTCTAACACGCTTCAACAAGTGATGCGAAATTTCGTAAAGCCTAATACGTCTTGTATTGCAAAGGATCTCTGAGCAGTTCATCTAATCAGTTGTCAATTTATCTCTCGAGCCTCCACTGCAAAACATCTGTTTACACGTGAACGAGAAGCGCAGAACCTGTTGTTTACTAACAGTATAGGGACTGCTTTAAAGTCAAATTAGGTAAACAGAGCTGAGCTCTATGAACAAGCGCAACTGTGGCGCACGGAAACATCAACCAACCAGCTTATCAAATATCGAACAAGTCAGCAAAATAAAAAAACTGCAAGCAGATTCTCGTCAGCAAATTTCGAGTTGCACCGAAGATACTGTATGTACAGGTCACAGGCAGATGCGATAGTTTTAAACTAACTCCACGTAGAAGCGTTTTTTCGTGAAGCTAACAGTTCCTCGACTCGTCAAGAATTTCTTCCGGTATTTTACGGAACCCGAACATCATTACTGTGTTAAACAGAGTTAAACAGCGCACTTGTTCCTATCCTGGCCTAGATCAACCTGGTCTACGTCCTCCAAAACGAAATGAAATTAATTTTAATATTGTCCTCCCGTCTACGTCTTGGTCATCAAAGTAGTATTTTTCCCTCAGGTTTCCCAACCGAAACCCTGTGTGCATCTTTCTTATACCCCTTACATGCCACACGTCCCGCCCATATCATTCTTCTTGAAATAATCACTCAAATTGCATCTGGTGACGAGTACAAATTATTAAACTCCTCATTATGCAGTCTTCTCCGTTCCCCAGTTACCTCGTCCCTGTTATGACCAAATATCTTCCTCAGCACCCTGTTCTCGAACACCCCCCTCACCCCAGCCTACGTTCCTCCCTGAATGTTTTATTGGTTTACCGAGGCCTTCCTTCTGAGGAAGGACAGCGAATTATATTGGCCTTCAGAGCATAAGAGAAAGTTGACCAAACCCTCTCACTCTGGATAATTAAAGGACAACCCTCCCACAATATGCATGTACTTGTTTGTAAATACATGCGCAAGTATTTAATTAAAACATAATTTATATATGACAACAAACTATTTCTCAGATTTATTTAAACAATAAATAGCTTCTGTTACCAATAAATTTCGCTTGTTCACGCGCACACACACACACACATACACACATACTATACACCACACACACACACACACAAAAAAACACACACACACACACACCACAGACACACACATACAAACACACATACTATACACCTCACACACACACATACTATACACCACACACACACACCACAGACACACACAAACATACTACACACCACACACACACACACACACCACACACACACACAAACATACTATACACCACACACACACACAACAAACAAACACACACACCACACACAAACACACACACACACACAAACACACATAGTATAAACCACACACACATATTATACACCACACACACACACCACAGACACACACATACAAACACACATACTATACACCACACACCACACACACACATACCATACACCACACACACACACCACACACAAATACACACACATACACAAATACTATAAACCACATACACGCACATATTATACACCACAGACACACACACACACCACACACACACACATATTGTACACCACAGACACACAAACACACATACTATACACCACACACACACATACTATACACCACACACACACACACACTATACATCACACACACATATACTATACACCACACACACACACCACACACAAACACACACACACAAAAACACACATACTATACACCACACACACACATAATATACACCACACACACACATACTATACACCACACACACACACACCACAGACACACACATACAAACACACACACACCACACACAAACACACACACACATACTATACACCACACACACACAAACACACATACTATACACCACACACACACACACCACAGATACACACATACAAACACACACACCACACACAAACACACACACATACTATACACCACACACACAAACACACATACTATACACCACACACACACACACCACAGACACACACATACAAACACACACACACACCACACAGACACACACACATACTATACACCACACACACATACTATACACCACCGTCTAACCTCGTCCAGAGTAAACTCTTGATCGTTGAGGGTGTTCATTGGTTGGTTTGCAAGTCTTCTGGCGTTCTTGTGTTGAATAGTGTCGTCTTGTGTGCT
>Ga0123357_10006470_pt1 | contig 14305 bp, 10 predicted proteins | sample TergutEmb28metaG_FD_89873 | JGI IMG/M metagenome (GOLD analysis project Ga0123357, IMG submission 89873) | Embiratermes neotenicus P4 segment gut microbial communities from Petit-Saut dam, French Guiana - Emb289 P4 | ecosystem: Host-associated > Arthropoda: Insects > Digestive system > Gut ...
AGCCCCACCAGCGTTTGCAGCTTTGCAGGTGACGAATTGGACGAGTTGATTCCATGCGGCGTTGTGGACGGACTTCGCGAGCATTCCGGCCGCGAGTCCCTTCACGTTCAGATTTTCGAAAGCAATATGCGTAAAACGATCCGCCAGGGACCGGGACAGTTTGTGCGCAAAGTCGCGGCGCTGGCTGGCAGCGGGCGCAAAGCGGTGGGGTGCGCGTGCGCCGTTTGCCGTGCGCCCGGTGCAATCGGCGGCTGCGGCGTGGAGGGGGTCGCACTTGCCAGAAACGAAAGCTCTCTTCTGTCCAGGCCGATCAAACCGGGGCAGGTCTGCTGCGCCCCTGCGCAGGAGGTGCGAGGTGAGACGGGCGCGATTCGCAAACCGCGTGAGGAATTTTGAGGGGCAGGCCGGGAAGCCGGGCTTTGCGAGCGTTTGCGTTATTCGGCGTGAGGTCGTATCGCGAGAGACCTTCCCGGGTGATGCCATCGCTGTTTTGAAAGATGCATCCAGAGGGTGAGGCGTGTCTGCCAGAGCGGCCGTGCCGCCGGTTTTTCGCAGGTCTTCAGCTGTGGGTCGGGGGTTTCAATGCGTGGTGTTGTGACCTGGGTCGGCGCCGTTGTGGCGCTTGGTCTGCTGATTGCGCCGGCTGCTGCCGAGCGTCGCCTGGCGCTGGTGGTCGGCAATAACAGCTACAGCAATCTTCCCGAGGCGCAGCAGCTGAAAACCGCCGTCAATGACGCCAATGCGGTGGGGGACGCCCTGGCCCGGCTCGGCTTCACGGTGACCCGGGGCGAAAATCTGAGCCGCAGTGAATTCAGCGCCCGGCTTGATGTGCTGATCCGCAGCGTGCAGCCCGGGGACACCGTGGCATTTTATTTCGCGGGGCATGGCGTGTCGCTGGGGGGCGGCAATTACCTGCTGCCGAGCGACGTGCCGCCGGTCGAGAGCGGTCAGGAAAGCCTGCTGGCGCGTGCCTCGCTCGGCGAGGACGACATTGTCGGCGATATCCAGGCCCGTGGCGCGCGGGTGGTGATCGAGGTGCTGGATGCCTGCCGCGACAACCCGTTCAGGCAGGATGGCCGGCGCTCGGTGGGCGGAGCACAGGGCCTGACCCGGATGGAGGCGGCGCGGGGCGTGTTCAAGCTCTATTCCGCCGGCATCGGCCAGACCGCGCTCGACCGGCTCAACCGCAGTGATGGCAATCCGAATTCGGTGTTCACCCGGGTGCTGCTGCCCGAACTGGTCAAACCCGGTCGTGATCTCACCGCGCTGGCGAGGGATGTCGGGCGCGAGGTGCTGCGGCTGGCCGCCAGCGTCGGCCATGAGCAGCAGCCGGCCTATTACGACCAGATTCTCGACAGCGTCTATCTCGCCGGCGCTCCCGCGGAGCCGGGAAAAGCGACGCCAGCGCTGCTCCCGGCCTCCCCGGGCGCCCCGGGCGAGGCCGAGCGGGCCTGGGCGGTGACGAAAGACAGTACCGACCGGGAGGTGCTGGAGGAATTCATCCGCCGGTTCGGCAGTGACTACTATGCGAGCCTGGCGCGCGCGCGTCTGCGCGAGCTGGAGAGTCGCAGTGCAGCCGCAGCGACCAGCGGAAAAAAAGAAGGAGAATCGGGGCCGGCGGCAATCGCGCCATCGTCGGCAGAAAAGCCGGCTGCGCCGGCGCCGGGCCACGACGTGGCCGCGACGGCGTGCCGTGTCGTGGCCTCGGAGCATCTCGACAGTGAGAAATTCGCCTTTCAGTATCAGGGCGGCTGCAAAGCCGGGCTTGCGGAAGGCCGGGGCCGGGCAAGCTGGAGCCTGTGGGAGGCGCCGGAGAGGACGGAGGCGACGTGGGAGGGGCGATTTGCCGGCGGGATCTATCTGCCGGATCCTCCGGGCATCGTCTCCGCACGCCAGGCCGGCAGGAACAATGCGAGGAAATATGAGGTGTTCTTCGGCCTCGGGTCATTGCCGCCGCAGGCAGGGATCCCCGCCGCGAAGGTCACGGTCGAGACCCGGTCGGAACTCACCAGCTATGCCGACCCCTGTATTGCCAGGAGGGTCTTTGTCAGCAACGTACCGCTGGCTGCGCTCGCTTCGGACAGTGTCGTGCAGGCTGTGATGGCAGCGGCCGTCGAGAAGCTTCGGACGCGCTGTGGTGAGGAGATCACGCGGGTTTCCCGCAGCCAGCGCCCGCAGCTTCGACCCCGCAGCCATCTCGATGTTCTGGTGGTGGCGACCGCCGAGGTCGGGTTCGATTCTTCCGGCGATCCGGATTCGATCGTGGCCTATGGCGATATCCCGCTGACCCCGGGGGAAACGTTGCGCAATTACGGCAACCAGGTGGCCGCGCAGCTGCGCAAAGCAGAAGTGCAGAAAAAGGACGAGGCGGCGCGTAAGCTCAACGCACAGCGGCTGCGGGGCTTCTTCCAGGCGCAGCAGGCCAGGATGTGGGTGCAACTCGGCACCCTTGATCAGAACCCGTTCCGCTACGCCGAGGGCGTGGTGGTGACGGCGGTTGCACTCGATCGCGTCGTCAGCCGCAGCAGCGCACTGGTCAGCGACATCCACCCGGGCAGTGGTGTGCATGCTGTAATCGAAGGAGCCAGAGTGGCGCAGTGGGCCCGCGGTGCCCGCGTCGTGGCGGTGCGGGTCCTTGATCGGGTGCGGGCGGAGGATGAAAATGGCGGTCGGGTGCGGTTGCAGCTGGTGGCGAGCGAAAGCTGCGCAGAAGAACATTGTGAGGACTGGCTGAAGCTGCCGGTGGAACTGGGCGACGGGCAGATGCCGTAGGCGGAAAAGAGCGGTTGCTGGTTCCGGCGTTCGGTGGGGCGCGCGACACCGGCAAGCGGGGACGGCTGCCGGGAATCGGCCTTTTCGACAGATGGGCCTTCGCGGGTCTTTCGCCCGCCTTCAGACGTGCCAAAGCCTCGCGCCGCTATTTAACTCTCACGCCCATCGGGAAAGACTTAAAGACGATCTTGTCCAACCCTGGCAGGACGCGCTGGCGACATTCAAGGCCGAACCCGAAAAATTGCCGGCGCTGGCAATTGCGCGGTGCTGACAGGGCCTCCGCCGACAGCCAGCCAGGGCGCGGCCCGTCGGGCGCAGGGCAACAGGCGCCTTCCGCCGCCGGGAGCCGATAAAGCCCGTAAAATGTCGTGTTCGTCGCCTTCCGGCCAGCGTCGCGGGGTGGAGTTCGCAGCCTTCCATCAATTCGTGAGAGATAAAGTAAAAAGATCAGGAATGGGGTCGGCGCACGTTAACATTTTCAGGAGGTAACGCTTGCATCTGAAAATCGCGACTTTATGCAGGCGGCGCAGACTCGCAGAAAGGGTGCAGCAATCCTGGTGATGTGCGTGGGTTCGGTCGGTTTCGAGTGCATGCGGATTCCGGCACTGTGTTTGCAGGACAGGAAACATGTCTCTTCGCGACTGCTTTAGTTGAGGAAGCGAGAAAAGATGTCGGCCGGACGGAATTCCATCGCGCGCAGCAATCGGAACGCGTTCGTGCACGGCGATGACGCCGGGTGACGGGTCGGGAGGGAACGGGGGCCTGGCGAAGGCATCGGGCCTGCGAAGGGCTTCTGCCCGGTCGCAGCAGCGGCAGACGCCACGGCCACACAGAGGAAGGTTTCGCCGGCGACAGGCGCGGCGGTTGATGTCGCGCAAGCTGCGGACGGCTGCGCCAAAGCGGGTTCCTCCGCCGGACGCTGAAATACGCGAAGCTGAGGAAATTCGCCGGCCCGGTGAGGGATCAAGGAAAATGAGCTTCATTCTCACGCGAGATCACGACCATGGCGCCCTGACGGAGGCAAAAGACCGCGAGGGCTGGACGACGCCGGTGATGCAATTCGGCGGTTTCTGTCTTGCGGTGGCTGACAAGGCCGGTTTCAGCGTGGCGCAGTCGGGGAGCCGGTCCTTCTGCCTCGTCGGCAGCATCGCCAACCACCGGGAACTGCGTCGCATGCTGGCGGGTTTCAACAGCAACGCGATGACGGCGTCGGAGGCCGGGCTGGCGGCCCTGATGGTCGAACATCTCGGGCTTGCCGCCCTTTCTTTCATCGACGGTGCCTTTGTGCTGTTCTGTGACGATGCGCAGCGGCGCTGTCTGACTGCGGTGATCGACGTTCTCGGCCAGTATCCACTCTATGCTACCAGGGGAGCGAATCCCTGGATGGCTCCCAGTCCGCGGCTGGCGGCAGGCAAGCCGGGGTTCCGGCCCGATTTCTTCGCGCCTGAGGATGTGTTGAGCGAGGCTCCGCGCCCCGACGATTATGTTCCGATCAAGAACATCATCCGTGCCAAGCCGGGCACGGCGCTCGAGCTTGCGTTCGACGGCCAGGAGCAGTGCTATGTCGGCACAATTCCATTCCACATCCTGCGCCGCCGGGGCGATCAGAGAGTGAGCCTTGACGAGGGGGTGCGGGCGTTGGAGGCCATGCTGGTGGCGTCGATCACCTGCGCTTTTGACTCCGGGGGGCGGAATTATGTTCCACTGTCGGGCGGGATCGATTCGGGTATCGTTGCGGCTTTTGGCGCACGGGTTACAGAACTCCATACCGTGGCTTTCGGTACCGAGCGGTCGAACGCGTATGAGCCGGCCAAGCGGGTGGCGAGGCATATCGGTTCGGCCCATCGCGAGATTGCGATCAGCAGCGGCGAGATCATCCGGGGATTGTTCGATTCGATCTACCATAACGGGATCTTTGACGGATCTGCTGCCGCGGTCCAGGCCAGCCTGTTTGCGGTGATGGCGAAACTCAGGGGCGAGGCCGACCTTGTGGTGACCGGCCATGGCGCGGATCTGTTGCTCGGCGGCACCCTGGTGCCGGGTCTTGCGGCCGCTGCCGTCAACCGGGAGTTGTGGGAACAGGTCTACCGCACGCGCTGGAGCGGCGAATTTTCACCGGTCGGGGCCATCGCGATGGGAATGCAGATCCGGCATCCGTTCTGGACCCCGCGCTTCCTCGGCTATTGCCTTGATCTCGCCGGAGAGATCAAGGTCTCGGACCAGGACGTCAAGCTGGTGCTGCGCAGCTTCGCCGAAGGCGCGAAGATCCTGCCCGGCGACACGCTGCGGCGCAGGAAGCCTGCTGCTCACCATGGCTCTCCGGTGGAGAGCATTCTTTCCGGGACGCTGGAGATCGATTCGAAGCCACAGGCGAAGTCGCAGTTTGCCTATGCACTCTATCGCCGGGCGGTGGCGGGGGAATTGAGCCCTGCGACCTTCGACCCGGAACAGGTTGTGGCGGGGTTCAGGCAGCAGGGGGAGGAAGTCCGGAAACTGGTGCGGGCGGCGCGCAGGCCCTACCGCATGGCGTCGTGATCGGGCTTGTCGAAAGCAGCGATTGCGGGCGCGGCGCACGCCGGGAAACTGAAGGATATCTGGAAGCTCTCACCGCCAGCGCCGCACGCTCAGGCCTGGATCGCGGGAATGAGGACGGGGTCGACACGGGGGGCGTTGCGCACGGCGAGCGACCAGACGAAGGTTGGCGGAAAATGGCCGCGCCACAGCCGCCAGTCCGCCGGGTTGCCCGGCAGCGGCCCGGGCTGCAGCAGCCGCGGAGGGTCGAGATTGCAGCAGATCTCCTTCATCTTTCTGGTGATGCCCTGGCCGGAGGCCTTGAGCAGCGCCTCTTTCAAAGTCCACAACCGGATGAAGCGCTTCACCCGCTGCCGCGCCGACAACAGCAGCATTTCCCGGCCTTCGCGCGGCGAACAGCAATGGGTGATGAAATCGGATTCCACCGTGCGATCGAGCCGCTCGACGTCGACGCCGACCTCAATGCCTCGCGTCAGCGCGATCAGGACCATGTCTTCCGTATGGCTGAGATTGAAGCGCAGCGGCACCGCAACCGGAGCGCGTGCCAGTTCCGGCTTGCCGTTCTGACCCGGCCGGATCTCCACAGCGTCGATGGTGATGTCGAGGATGACGGCAATGGCTGCACGCAGCAGCGCGTGCGCGCAGATATAGGCGGCGTAATCGGAATAATAGCGAAATCGGACGGCTTTTCCGCGCTCTTCCGCGCTCAGCAGGGCTTGCCAGGACCGAAGTCTTTCCGCGGCGAGCTGACCCGGGCTGCAATGTAACAGGCAGATCTGGTCGCTGGAAAAACCGGTCTTGATCTGGGCGGCAACCGAAGGCGGGAAGGCTTTCACGGATCTGAACTGAAGAGCGGGAAAGGGACTGTGGCTCTTCTTAACGCGCGGGCGCGGCCAAGAAAAGCGGGAACACCGGAAAGCATGGCGGCCGCGCACAGGACCGGACGGCACGTCGGTGGCCGCGCATTTTATCGGTTGCGGAAGGCAGGCGAAGGGGTGGCAAACGCGCCATCATGGTTAAGCGGGGCGGAGTGAGGCATGGCTGAGACAGTCTTTCAACCACAATTGCTTTTCCTGAGGCGGCGGTACAACCGGAGCTTGCGTCGCCGGTCGGGGCAGGCCATGACAGGCGCTGCGCACAGGCTTCCATTTCCCACGGAGCGAAAACGGCAATATAATGGTTGCTCACAAGTTTGACAGCGTAAGGTTGTTGCGTGGGGGCGATGTCGCGCCCGTGCACGAGGTTCATGTGCAGGGCCCGTCGCCATTTCTGCTGGTCTGCGATCACTTCGGGCGGATGTTGCCGCAACATCTCGGCGATCTCGGTCTTTCGGAAACAGATCGCAACCGGCACATCGCCTATGATATCGGCATCGCCGAAGTGGCCGAGCAGCTGGCGGCGATGCTGGACGCGCATCTGATCGCCCAGCGTTATTCCCGGCTGGCGATCGATTGCAACCGCCGGCCCTGGGGACCCGCCTCGATTGCGGTGCTGTCGGAGACCACGGAGATCCCGGGCAACGCCAGAATTTCACCACGCGAACGGGACGCCCGGCGCCACGAAATTTTCGATCCCTATCATCGCTGCATCAATGACGCGATTGTGCGGCGGATCCGAGAGCGGCGGCCGACCGTGCTGGTGTCGCTGCACAGCTTCACCCCGGTCTATTGCGGTGTCGAAAGACCCTGGCACGTCGGGGTGCTGTACCGCGACGGACAGATTCTGCCCCAGATGCTGTTGACGCATCTGGGCCAGGAAGGGGATCTGGTGGTTGGCGACAACGAGCCCTATGCGGTCAGCGATGCCACCGATTACACCATCCCCATGCATGGCGAGGCTCGGGGCCTGATCCACTCCGGCATTGAGATCCGTCAGGATCTGATCGGCGACGCGGCCGGCCAGCAACAATGGGCGGAGCGGCTGGCGCGCATTTTCAGCCGGATCGAAGAGGATCTGGCCAGGCGTCGGCGGGAGCAGGTGAGTTCGATTGATATCAGGCGATCGCAGCCTGCGCGCCAGAGTGAAGTCCTCGAGAAGCAGGATTGAGGTCGGCCAAAGCGAAGGCTCAGGCCCCCGGGGCAGGCTTGCGGCGCCGCCCAAGGTATTGATTTGCGGGTCGATTTTTGGATGTGGCGATCCCGGGAAGACTCGAACTTCCGACCTACGGTTTAGGAAACCGCCGCTCTATCCGGCTGAGCTACGGGACCAGGAGTTTCGCGGGTCATGCTCTGTGACCCGCGGATGTGAGCCCGTTCCATAGCAGAGCCGACGGCCGATCGCCAGCTTTGCCAGTGAAAAGGAAAGAAAATGGGCAAGGCCGGTTTCCCGGAAAAACGGTCCCTGCCCGCGAGCGGGGGCCGGTCCGCTTTCTTCCGCCTTCGGCCGGAGGAGAACAAGCCAGAACCGACAACCCTGAAATGGCGTGATCCCGCTCTGGCTGTCGCGCATCGGCGGGGCGCGCGCGCGTGGGCTCCCGGCCCCGCCTGCACCCCCCGGGCCGACCAGTGCCCGCCACAACGCCCTTGCCTTGCGGGTTGGCGCCAGCAGCTCGACTGGTTGTCCGCAGCGCCCGGATTGCGGCTTTGCCAAAACCCGTAGCGGGAGCCACCCGCTCCGGCAAGCGATTGCCGGATTCTGCAGCCTCCTGCTCCTTGCGTCGCCCCGGCTCTCTTTTTCGTCTTCGCCGGATGCGCAAGGCGCCATCCCGTGATGGGCGTGTGAACGTTTATTGAATTTCCCGACCGCTTGCGCAGGATGTGAGCCTGGTCTGACATGCCGGCGCAGAAAGAAACTGCCTGGCGTGGGCCGCGTGCATGAGAGAACTGCCGGTGGCTCCACCACGACAATCGTCGGACAATCTTCGAGGAGCGAGAGGCAGGATCCCGGCGCAGGCGGCGCGGCGTCCCCACGGTTCAAAGCCGTGAGCCTGTGGGCAAAGCCGCGTGAGCCTGTTGTTGTCGGCTGTGCCATCGTATCATTGATCGCCTCGGGCTGGCGCGCACGGATAGTGGCGGCCCTTCCTGATGTGCTGGGGGAAAAGGATCCGATCGTGGCGAAAGATGACAAAGTGCAAACTCTGCTCAGCAGTGAATCGCAAACCGGCCGCGGCGTGATGGCAATGCTTGTTCTTGCCTTTTCGCCACGCCTCATCGTGCTGACGATTTGTGTTATTGCCGCGGTTCTGCTCAGTTGCGGACTTCTGATTGACGGGCTGTTTCCTTTTGTGGTGGTGCCGCTCGTGATCGTCGGCGCCCTGACCCTGGTGGGCATCTATGATCTGCTCCAGACCCGACACGCCGTGCTGCGCAACTATCCGATCAGCGCCCATCTGCGCTTTCTTCTTGAGGAAATGCGTCCTGAGATGCGGCAGTATTTCTTTGAGAGCGAGAAGGATGGTGTGCCGTTCTCGCGCGATACCCGCGCCGTGGTCTATCAGCGCGCCAAGATGGAACTCGACAAACGGCCGTTCGGCACCCAGGAGGACGTCTACCGCGAAGGCTATGAGTGGCTCAATCACTCGATCGCGCCCAAGGAGCCCTCCGGCGGCCGTTTCCGTATCACCATCGGTGGACCGGACTGCACCCGGCCCTATTCGGCATCAGTGTTCAACATCTCCGCCATGAGTTTCGGTGCGCTCAGTGCCAACGCCATTCGTGCGCTCAATGCCGGGGCAAGGAAAGGCGAATTTGCTCACGACACCGGCGAGGGCGGGGTCAGCCCCTATCACCGCGAGATGGGAGGTGACCTGATCTGGGAGATCGGCTCCGGCTATTTCGGCTGTCGCAGACCGGAAGGCGGCTTTGACGGCGAGGAATTTGCTTCCCTTGCGGTCTGCGAACAGATCAAGATGGTTGAGCTGAAGATGAGCCAGGGCGCCAAGCCCGGCCATGGCGCGCTGCTGCCGGGGGCAAAGGTGTCGGAGGAGATTGCGCGGATCCGCGGCGTCGCGGTGGGCGAGGACTGTGTCTCGCCCCCCGGCCACAGCGCGTTCGCGACACCGGTGGAGATGATGAAATTCATCGGCCGGATGCGGCAGCTCTCGGGCGGCAAGCCGGCCGGGTTCAAGCTCTGCATCGGCCACCCCTGGGAGTTCCTGGCGATCTGCAAGGCGATGCTCAAGACCGGCATCTATCCCGACTTCATCGTGGTCGATGGCAGCGAGGGCGGCACCGGTGCGGCACCGGTGGAATTTCTCGACCATCTCGGGATGCCGATGCGCGACGGCGTGAATTTCGTCCATAATGCGCTGATCGGCATCAACGCCCGCTCCCACATCCGGTTGGGCGCCTCGGGCAAGATCGCCACCGCTTTCGATATGGCGCGCGCCATGGCGCTCGGTGCGGACTGGTGCAACGCCGCGCGGGGTTTCATGTTCGCGCTGGGCTGCATCCAGTCCATGGCCTGCCATACCGGCGACTGTCCGACCGGTGTCACCTCGCAGGATCCGGCGCGCGCGCGGGCGCTGCACGTGCCGCTCAAGATCGACCGGGTCTGCAACTACCACCATGCCACCCTCCATGTGCTGAGTGAACTGATTGCAGCAGCCGGGCTGTCGCACCCGGAAGACCTGCGGCCGCAGCATTTCAGCCAGCGGGTGTCGCCGACCGAAGTCAAATCCTTTGCCCAGCTCTATCCGTCGCTGCGGCCCGGCGAGCTGATCGAGGGCACCGAGGATCCCCGCTTCCGGGACGCCTGGCGGCTGGCGCGGGCGGACTCGTTTCAGCCGGTGGCCGACTAAAGGGAAGGTGAAGCGGTCACCGCGGAGGCCCCTGAGGGCCTTGATGGGGATGACAATTACTTGATCAAGTAAGGCCCTTACTTGATCAAGTGGGCCGCATATTTGATCATCGGTCCGGGGTGGAACGAGAACGCAACAAGAACCATATCTCCTGCTGTTCTGTGCCGTCGGCAGGGACATTTCTCTCCTGGGAAGCCGCCATCCGGCGTTGCAGCTTGTGCCTTTTGCCTTCAGGACGATTGCTGTGTGCGGAGGACGGACATTGTGGGCGCCGGAAGTGGTTTGTCTGAGATAATGTTGTACATCTGCGATCTCGCGACGGCGTCAATTTCGGCAAGCGCAGATTTCGGCACACAGGGCAGGCATCGTGCATCGTCTTCCCAGCCTGCGCTGTTTGGCCTTGAGAGCCGGGCGGCTGCGACGGCGCTGGATGTCTGGCGTTTCGCGGCGCGGCAGTGAGCGCCGTCTGGCTGCATTTGCCGGACACGCGGGTCACGATTTCAGATGCGCGTTTCGATTCCAGGCAGCAAGACGTGGGCGCAGACAGCGGGCACATGACACGGGTTGTGCGATGCGTAAGTGTTGTTGCGCGAGGTGTACGGATTTCCTGCGCCCGGAAGCAGTGCAGGGGGCAGGGAGAATGCCGCCCCTCTCGTCGATGCGGGTTTCGAAGAAAGAGAAGTCCGTTTCACGGCCATCCGTCTCTGCTGTTGTGCGACAGCACCACACCGGGTTCGATCAGGCCTCGCGCGATACTCTGCATAATCACAAACGGCTGCATCATCGGGTCGCCGAATCGAAAACGAAAGGCTCTCTCGCGTCCGCGCCGGACCAGTACGTTTCCACGCTCGTCGGTAATGAATTTCTTCAGATGCTGTTGAAAGGCGTCGATCTTGACCTGCCTTCCCAGGATTTGAGACAAGGATTTGGAAACCGCCAGGGGAGTGAATGTCCCGCGCCCGTCTGTATCGGTTTCTGCAAGCGCACAGGCCAGCAGAACCTCTTTGTAAAGGTTGTCCTGTCGGTTGGAGTGTACGGCCTTTGCATATTGGTCCTTGATCCCTTCCTGTGATTTATCCAGGGCCTTGCTCACCGCAAAATCCACGTCTGACTCTGTGATCGCTGTCGAACGTCGGCTCACCGCACTTTCGGTGGAGTAAAGTCCCAGGGAATGCACATAAGCGGGAAGCCCTTTGGAGAAATTAACAATCTTGCGAAGCGCATTGGGCGCGATGGTCATCCCAAGTCTGGGAATGATTTTATCGAGAATTTCGCTGCTGTCTGCGACGCTCATTCGCGGCACGAAAATCTGGTCGAGGCACCTTGCAATAGAGGGATGCTCGCCCAGAAGATCGTTGAGACTGTCGGCAACACCGACCAGGATGATGGTTGCATTAACGCCATAATCGGAGAGAGATTTTATGGTATTTGCCATCGACTCATTTGTTTTTCCTTTGTCGCCGACTTTGTCGTACTCGTCGATGATCAGAACCGGTATGTCGTTCGGGCTGAACATAGCTTCCAGCTCACGCCGGACATCGTCTGGCGCAATGTCCTTTCCCCCGGAGAATTCAGCGAGTGGGACGTCTTCCGATCTGCCACTTCGCGTCGCCTGAACGTGGATGTCCTTGAACACTTTTCTCCATAAGGATGCAAAATTGTCTGCCGGGTCAGCCTGTTCCCGGACGGCAAAGACGTGCCGGAGCAATGTGGGAAACAGGCGGTGGAATACCTTCGCCAGCGAGGTCTTGCCGACCCCGCGTTCGCCGAACAGAATCGCGTGCTTGCCGCGTTCGAGTGTCGCCTCCATAAGCTTTCGGATTTCCGTCGCTCTCCCAGCGAACAGGTCGTTCTCGTCAATCGGGGTGGACGGGGTGAAGAGCTGTGTGGCCTCGAAAGAGACTGCGTTCCAGTCCTCCACCGTTTGCGGGGCTTGCAGCTTCATCGATATCGCACCTGCGACGGGATCAAATGGCGGCCACCTCAGAAAAACTCGGTGGTGATGATCAAGTACACCCATTACTTGATCAAGTAAATCCTTTACTTGATCAAGTAGGCACCTTACTTGATCAAGGAAGCCGCAAACCTGATCTTCTGACCGGGGCTGAAAGTGAACGTAAGGAGAACATTGTCCAGTTCTGACCTGTGCTCGTTCTGGCCGCTTCTTCCCGTCGCCGCGGTGCAGGCGGGCTGATTGCGGGCAGTGGGGACGCCCGCTTTGAGGGAGCGCCTGGGAGCCGCTGTAACGCCCCGAAGTTGGTGCTCCATGTGTGAGGGGCAAGAGAAGGCGCAGACAGGTCATCCCGGTTTGAGCGTCAATTTCCGAGACAGTGTCCCGGAAATTGTAGGAAGGTTTTCGGTGCGGAAACGTCCCGTGGTTTCAATGCCATAAGAGGACAGCCGGGGACTGGCACGGGAGTCGATGGAAGCCGAGCCGTTTGAGGGGGCGAGGGCCGAGAGGGAGCCTGAAGCAAACATCCAGTTCGCGGTTCCTTCGCAAATTTCCGAGACCGCGTCTCGGAAATTGTAACGGCGAGGTGTGCTTGCGGAAATTGCCCCATGTTTTCAGGGAGGCAGGCGGGTGGCACCCGCGACGGCGCGAGGACACCAGGGTGCGTCTGTTCGCGAATTTCCGAGACGGTGTCTTGCGAAATTCGGGAAGGGTGGAGAAGAACTGTCGCGTTTCTTTGAGGTCGTCCGCGGGGCGCACACGGGCTTGCGACTGGCGGTGGACCATTTCCGGCAGTGTACTGGCCAAATCGCTGCTGGTGCGGCAGCCCTCAATCCGGATTCTCGAGGCTGAAGGTCTCCGACTGCTCGTCATAGGCGAAGAGTTCGCCGTAACGGCCCCAGGACACCACGGTCTTGAGGGTCCCGTCGGCGTGGTCCTCGGACATGTAATCCTCAAGTTCGTCGCGGAAGCGGGCTTCCGGCGCGATCAATCCCAATGGTAGTCGAGCGCTTTCTGACAGGCGATGACAAGGGACAGGCGAGGGCGGCGTTCAAAGGCCGTGGCGGCTTCCTTGCCATGAGCCTTTTGCCGGCGAAAACGAGTGGGGGCTGCGCAGCGTCCGACGGATTCTGAGCTGCGACTGTGAGATCCAGGTCAAAATCGCTGCGCCGAAGGCTGCAGGATATTGCAATGCCGAAAGCGGATGGGGTTTGCTGCGCTCGACCCCTCCTCGGCCGGTGTGCTTATCGCTGCGTCAATGGCTTGGAATATCGCAATAAATCTCGCCGTCGGCGGAAAACGTTGGCGCCGTACCCGGTGCGGCATACTTGCCGGCATTCTTGTTTTCAGTCACGCCGAGCACTTTAAGCGAATCCTTCAGCACAGTGCCATGAAAGCCCTCAATGCAGCTTTTTTCCAGCTCCTTGGCCAGGTTGGCCTTTGCCTCATCTGCGGTGGTGCCAGAGGCGGTGTGGTTGGACAGGGTGGAAACCGTGGCCAGAGCGGATTGACTCACTGCGACAGCGAAAAAGGCGATAAAGAACAGCTTCTTCACAGATACCTCCAGGCATGGCCCGGCACAACGGGCCAGAAACAGGCTTCTGCGCGGCGTGCACAGGCGGATCAAGCTATTGAAAGGAACGGGGGCCGTCAACGACCAATGCAGAAGGGCAGGGAAGTCTGTGAGGACGTGGGTGTGCGGTTCCGTGCTTTCGTCCCTGGGCAGCTTCGAGGGGGAGGCTTCCGACGTCCGACGGAGGACTGCGCGTCATGGACGAATGTTTCGCGGTGATCGCCTCGGGAGACCCGGGGCCAAGGTCGTTCCGGTTTTTCCGCGAAATTGTGACAGCATGGATTGCCGCGAGGAAACACTCCATATTTGCAAGCTCATAGGCGAACAGGGAAAGTCTGCGGGAAAGCCCCTGCCATGCTTCTGGGGCTGTTCAAGCCGACCCCGATAGCCTGGACTGCGATTGGCGCCGTTTGGTGGAGCGGCGGAGGTCACTCAATCCGGATTCTCGAGGCTGAAGGTCTCCGACTGCTCGTCATAGGCGAAGAGTTCGCCGTAACGGCCCCAGGAGACCACGGTCTTGAGGGTCTCGTCGGCGTTGTCCTCGGACATGTAGTCCTCAAGCTCGTTGCGGAAGCGGGCTTCCGGCGCGGTATGGGAGGGCCGCTCGTCGAGCACCCGGCGGATCAGTCCCATCACCGGCACATAGGTGACGAGATGCTCGGCGAAGAGCTTCTTGCGGGCGTCGGTGGCGAGATCGACGAAACGCCGCCCCGCATCCGTGATCACGAGATCGCCCTCG
>Ga0123357_10006472_pt1 | contig 14303 bp, 14 predicted proteins | sample TergutEmb28metaG_FD_89873 | JGI IMG/M metagenome (GOLD analysis project Ga0123357, IMG submission 89873) | Embiratermes neotenicus P4 segment gut microbial communities from Petit-Saut dam, French Guiana - Emb289 P4 | ecosystem: Host-associated > Arthropoda: Insects > Digestive system > Gut ...
ACCTTGGCGATGCCGGGCTCGAGAATGGCGACGGTGCGCTTCTTCTCGTCCACCTCGTAGTCCTTGTCGCGGCGCAGATTGGTGGCGATGCGCGCGAACTCGGGGTACCACTGCTTGTTCTCCTCCGCCGGGCCCGAGATGATCAGCGGCGTGCGGGCCTCGTCCACGAGGATCGAGTCGACCTCGTCGACAATGGCATAGTGGTGGCCGCGCTGCACGCAATCGCCGATCGCAAGGGCCATGTTGTCGCGCAGGTAGTCGAAACCGAACTCGTTGTTGGTGCCGTATGTGATGTCGGCGCGGTAGGCGCGACGCCGCTGCGCCGGGTTCATCTGCGCGAGGATGACGCCCACGTTCAGCCCCAGGAAATGGTGCACGCGCCCCATCTGCTCGGACTGGTAGCGGGCCAGGTAGTCGTTGACGGTGACGATGTGGACGCCCTTGCCGCTCAGCGCATTCAAATAGGACGGCATAAGCGCGACGATCGTCTTGCCTTCGCCGGTCTTCATCTCGGCGATGTTGCACTCGTGCAGCGCCTGCCCGCCCATCATCTGGACGTCGAACGGCCGCTTGCCGAGCACCCGGTTGCATGCCTCGCGCATAGTTGCGAAAGCCTCAGGCAGCAGCGCGTCGAGTGATTCGCCGTTATCGATGCGGTTGCGGAAGTCGGCGGTCTGGCCGCGCAAATCCTCGTCGCTCATGGCGACGTAGTCCTCTTCGATGCCGTTGATCTGCTGCGCCGTCTTGGCCAGACGTTTGATGATGCGCCCCTCACCGGCGTTCAGCATGCGATCCAATAAGCTCACGACGTCCGTCCTTCCCGCCGCCAGGTGACCGGCAGCCAACAAGCCATCTTACCGGCTTGGCGGCCGCTGGGCTTCCAGTAACCCAAGCATCGCGATCATGGCGACCAACGCGGCAACCAACACCCAGGACAGCCACGTGCTTTGGTGGTGAAATACGGCGACCTCCATCGACGGGTATCGTTACGGCCATGCCTGCCATGCCGCCACTCGGTTTCCGTGCCGTATCTGAGACCGTCATCAAGAAGTCGCGGTTCATTGCCACCGTCGCCCGCTGCGACAGCCAAGCCGAAGCCCGCGCTCTGGTTGACGACGCCCGGCGCGCCTACCCCGATGCTCGGCACCACTGCGCCGCCTCGCTGATCGAAGTCGACGGCGTCGCCACGTCCCACAGTTCCGACGACGGCGAGCCCGCCGGGACGGCCGGAATGCCCATGCTGAAAGCCTTGCTGAACGCCGACCTCGCCAATATCGCTGTTGTGGTCACCCGATATTTCGGCGGCGTCAAACTCGGCGCGTCCGGCCTGACAAGGGCATATGCCGGTGCCGTCACCGCAGTGATCGCCGACATGCCGCGCGTCACCAGGCAGGTGCTACAGCTTTGGGCGCTCAACGCTCCGCACGCCGACGCCGCCAAAATCGCCGACGAACTACTACGCGCCGGCGCGACGATCACCAGCCAAACCCACGACGAAGCCGTCACAAGCCTGGTGTTCACGTACGACGGCGACCCTGCGGCACTGGTAGCCCGGGCCACCCAAGGCGTCGGCAAACCCCGCCCCGTCGGAACCACCACAGCCGAGATGTAGGGTACAACGGTGAGCGCGATCACTATCTGGCTGCCCAAACAATTCGGCGCCTGGGCCATGCTGTTGGCCCCGTCTTTGACAGGGTGCCTGCTGGTCGGGTTCGCCTGGCCCAGCGTCGCTCTGATGGCCGCCTGGGTTGTCGCCTACCTGGCTTTCATGGCCGTCCGGGCTGCGCTGGGCAAGCGTCACCGTCGTCAATACTGGACGGCCGCCGTCACTTACGCAGTGGTGGCAATAGCCCTGATCGTCGTCTTGGTGTGGACGCGCCCGACGCTGCTCTGGTGGGCCATACCGCTGGGCGTCCTGCTCGGTGGCAGCCTGGCCCTGATCGTCACCGGCCACGAGCGCAGCGCCGTCAACGACGCCTGTCTGATCGGCGCGTCCTGCCTGATGACGGCCATAATCGCCTGGCCGACGGGCTGGCTGGCCGCCGCCATCATGGCCGGCTACTTCCTCGGCACGATCGGCTACGTCAAGACGATGATCCGTGAACGCGGCCAACCCGCCTGGTATGCCGGCTCCGTGACATATCACCTTGTCATGGTGATATCAACCGCCATGACGCGCGACCCTTGGCTGATAGCTTTCGCCATACTGGTGGCGCTGCGCGCCGTCCTGGTGCCAAAACTGTGGCCGCGAGCCAAGCCAAAATGGATCGGCATCGGCGAGATCACTGCGACCATAGCGCTGATATTGATCGTCTGGCTGACGATCTGATCATCAATTGGCGCCGTGAAGGAACATTAGGGACGCACAGGAAGGTGGCGGCGCCCGCGCTGTCTCGCAAGCATCGCAACGGCAGCCACACCTCGCGTAGGCGGCATCAGTCCCGTGCTGATGCTGTCGTTTGTGGACGCACCCGTCCACCAATACCGGACTCCCGCAGTCCACCATCGCTGGCTCCCTTGAAAGGGACGCGTCAGCGACAAGCTATTTGGTACACCACCAGGGACTTGAACCCTGAACCCGCAGATTAAGAGTCTGCTGCTCTGCCAGTTGAGCTAGTGGTGCTTGGCGGTGAACCAGCATACCAGGATCTGGCGAGATACTGCGACTCCGTTACACTACGCGCAGTATGACGAGAGAGGGGCGGTCTCGCGTCGCATGAGGGGGCGGAATCGTTCCGCGCGGAAGAATCTACTGCGAAGGCTGACGCTCAGCAATCAGAGCCAGGATTGCTTCGTAGCTTGACTCAGACGTCAGGTTGCATCCCAAGTCGTGGTTCACTTTGTTTTTGCCGTGATAGTCGGACGAGCCCGCCTGTATCAGCCCACATTCGTCGGCCAGGGCCCGCAGCGTCGCCCGCGTCTCGGCATCGTGCAACTGATGGTTGACCTCCAGCCCGTCCAGGCCGCCGTCCGCAAGCTCACGGATGACCTCGGCCGTCAGCACTTTGCGCGACTCGCGGCCCCAGGCGTGGGCGAGCAACGCCACACCCCCGGCCCCCGTGACCAACCCGATGCCGTCCGCCAGCGGCACCTTGTAGTGGCTGACGTAGCCAGGGCGCCCGACGTCGAGCCACTTGTCGAAAGCCTCCTGGACGCTGCCCACCACGCCCAGTGACACCAGCGCGCGGGCCACATGCGGGCGTCCAAGGGTAGCGCCCGGACGGACCACCGCTTGGATATCGTCGACACCGATCTCGACGCCGGCGGCATTCAGCGCTGCCACGATCTTGGGCACCCTGCGCTCGCGCTCGTCGCGCAATTCTTCCAACGCGGTAGACAGCCCCTCGTCATCAGGACGGCAACCATAGCCGAGCAGGTGGACGGTGACCCCGGCCTGTGTGCAACTCAATTCGATTCCAGGCAATACGCTCACACCCGACCGCCTGCCGGCCGCCTGAGCCTCGGCCGTCCCTGCCATGGTGTCGTGATCAGTGAGGGCGACGACATCGAGCCCGACCAACCCGGCCGCTGCCACCAATTCAGCTGGCGAATCCGTGCCGTCGGAGACGCTGGAATGGGTGTGCAGATCTATTCGCATATGCCAATTGTGCCCTGTACAGTTGGGCGCGGCATCAATTGCAGGTGAAGGAGCCAAAATGCGAATCGAAAACCAGCTTCATTTTGACGCCGCGCCTGCGGCAGTGCGTGCCATGCTGATGGATCCGGGGTTCTGGACGCAATTGGCCGTCGGACGAGTTGACCACTGTGATGCCACCCCCGCCGCGGATGGTGTGACGGTCGACATCGGGGTGCGCGCGCCATCGCAGGTTCAGCGCCTAACCGGGGACGTGCTTTCCGCCAGCCTGTCGGCCGCCTGGGCAGCAGCCGGTCACGGCTGGGGTGGCCCCGTCACGATCGATGTCAAAGGGTTGCCGGCAGTATTCAAGGGCACGTCATCGCTGAACCCCGACGGTACGGGCACCACTGTCGTCTATCAGGGCGATCTGACCATCAGGATTCCGCTGGTCGGTCCAAGCCTGGAGAAGAAGACGGCACCATTTCTGTTGAGCGTTCTTGAGGCCCAACAGGATGTTGGCACGAACTGGTTGGCCGAGCACAAGTAGGTGGAAGCGGCAGCCTGTCTCTGGTAAGCTAAGACGCTGCCTATGAACAGGGCCAACGGAAAGGCAAACCCAAGTGGCGAATATCAAGTCGCAGATCAAGCGCAATAAGACGAACGAGAAGGCGCGCGAACGCAACAAGGCCGCGAAATCGGCACTACGCACGCATGTTCGCGCTGTGCGCGAAGCCGTCGTCGCCGGCGATTCGGTCAAGGCTCAAAGCGCGCTGCCCGTAGCTACCCGTGCTCTTGACAAGGCCGTATCCGCTGGCGTCATCCACAAAAATCAGGCCGCCAAGCGCAAGTCGGCTATCGCTGGCCAAGTCGCCGCGATGTGAGCCTGCGCCTTTAGGCCTCAGTGTTCATTGGGGTCGATCTGGGCGTCGTGCTGCGTCACATGGACCGTGCCGGGCAAATGGTCGGGCGGGCCGTATAGCGTATAAAGCTTCAATTCAACGCCGCCAGTGTTGATGACGTTGTGCCAAGTGCCGGCCGGGACGAAAATCACCCAATCCGGGCTTACCTCGGCTGTGAATGTGACTTCATGCTGGGCCGGGCCCATCTCAACCCGTCCGGTGCCCTGCTCGATGCGCAGGAATTGGTCGTGATCGGGGTGGATTTCCAGGCCGATGTCGCCGCCCACGGGGATCGCCATCACCGTCAACTGGAGGAACTTTCCGGTCCAGAGGGTAGAACGGAAATTGGGGTTGTTTAGTGTGGCGTCCTCAATATCTAGGACGTACGGCTGGGGGCCGTGATCTGTCAAGTCTGCCATACTTGCTCCTTTGTTGCTGGACTTGTCATTCCAGTGTAGGACGCAGGTTTAGCACCAGGTTCTCCAGGGCATAGCCAGGGTCCGTGCTGGCGCCCTTGACGTGCGCATCGGCCTGCGCCACCGCAACAATCGCCTCAGCGACCCGGCTTGCCGTCCAGACGCGAGATTGGGTGGCTATGGCGTCCAGTTTTCTGGGCCACACCTTGAGGGCGCTGGCGATCTCGCCCTTGCCAAGACGCTGGGCTGCCAGGTCGAGGTAGCGGCCTTGAGCCCGCAGTGCCGCCGCCAGCGCCGAGGTGATCAACACTGGCGCCGTGCCAGCTTCCAAGGCCCAGCGCAACAAGCCAAGGGCTTGCTGCGAACGCCCGGCCATCACGGCGTCGGCGACGGCGAAACCGCTGACGTCGGACCGTCCGGAAAAATACTTGTTGACGATGTCGGGCGTCAGCGTGTCGCCCGGCCAGTCCGACGACAGTTGGCCAACAGCCGCCGCCAGCGCGTAGAGGTCAGCGCCGACAGCGTCGACCAGGGCGGTGGCGGTGGCCATATCGATGCGCATCTTGGCCCGCTTCGCCTCGGCGACGACGAACTGTGGCATGTCCCATGGTTTGAGCGACTCAACCGATATTCTGGGCAGCCGGGCTTTTGCCAATCGGTCGAGCAACGCTTTGCCTTTCACGCCACCCGGGTGGGCGATGGTCAGGCACAGATCGTCGCCGGGGCTGGTGGCTGTGGTCACCAACAGGTCGGCCTGATCAGCTGGCAGGGCTGTCAGGTCGCGTAACACGACGATCGACGACGACGCGAAAAGCGAGCCACCGACCGCTTCGGCAAGTTTGCCGTCAGCGATCTCGGTGGGACCAAGATCCACAGTTTCTGCGCTTGGACGCTCTTGTTTGGCGGTCTGGATGCGCTCGTTGATCGTCCTTTCGACCAGCAACCCTTCGGAGCCGACGACCAGCAGACTCGTGCCAAACACATCCATGGCATCTATCCTGCCATGCAAGACCGACAACGCTATGGCGGGCGATGCTGTGGATGCACAGTGCCTGGCCCGATAGCCACCGCTCCCATCTGATCGGTGCGGTACACCGTCATGCCGTCGGTTTGTAGGGATTTGACGGTGCTGGCGGCCGGGTGACCGTAGTCATTGTTGGCGCCGACGCTGATGACGGCCACCCGTGCCCCCACAGCCGCCAGGAACGATGCGTCCTGATGGGCCGACCCGTGATGTGGTGTCTTCAACACGTCGGCCCGCAGATCCACCCCGCTGGACAGCGTCACCGCTTGCTCCTCTGGTTCGGCGTCGCCGGTGAACAGGATGGTCAACCCATCCACCGAGACGCGGCCGATTGTGCTGGCATTGTTTGCTTGGGGGTCTTCGCCTTCGCCCGGGGTTGTCACGACGGGTGTCGACGGCCCGGTTCGCAATGTGTTCCATTCCACTAGAGGGCCACCGGACGAGGAGCCGACGTCGACCACCTGGCCTGTCCATGTCGCGGCCACCGGCACGCCCGGATCGCCTAGAAACACCGCGAGTTGGTGTTGCTCGGCTTGCGACAAGCCCGCTCGCACAAGCACATAATCGACGTGCACTCTAGCCGCCAGGCCGGCCGCCCCGGCCACATGGTCGCTGTGCTCGTGGCTGAAGATCACCAACGCTAAACGCTTGATACCAAGGCTGCCGAGGCAGCGTTGCAGCGACGGCGGGTCGGGGCCGGCGTCGATGAGCACGCCCACACCGTCGGTCACATGCACGACTGCTGCGTCACCTTGCCCGACATCGCAGAAGACCACCGACCAGCGGCCAGGCCATCCTGGCGTCGGCACCGTCACTGCCACGCAGGCGGCCAGCGCGCCAAGCGTCAGCACAGTCGCCCACCAGCGCGCCAATACCCAGGGCAGAAGACGGCTGATCAGCCAGCAGAGCATCACCAGCATGGAGGTGGCAAACAAGGCTGTGCCCCATTCGGACGCGCCCCAGGTGATGGTGGCCCCTGGCATTGACGCACCCCAGCGGGCTGTCAAGATGATGGGCTGGGCGCACCAGCCTGCCAACCAGCTGAACGGCACGGCCAGCCAACCGAGCGGAGATGCGATGCAAGCCACGAGGCCGAGCACCGTGACAGGGCCGACGAAAGGCTCGGCGAGCATGTTGGCGAACAGTCCGACCAGCGACACTTGCCCGCTCAGAGCTGTGATGAAAGGCTGTGTCGCCAACTGGGCTGCCAGGGGGACGGCGATGGCTTGGGCGAGCCACAAGGGCATCCAACGCGTCATGACCCGCACCCAGGACGGCGACCACCACAAGATGGCGGCTGTGGCGGCGGCCGACATGGCGAAACCCCACGAGTGCGACAGGGCGGGCTGAACCAGGCAGACGGCGGTGACAGCCACGCCCCAGTTCCGCAAGCCGCGCCCCGGTGTCGAACCGACCCCCGTGGCGGCCAGGGCCACCAGGCCCATCGCGGCTGCCCGCATGACGGACGGTTCACCCCGGCACAAGGTGACGTACCCGATGACGCCGCACAGTGTCACGCCGCGCAACCACCAGCCGCGGGCGCCTGCCAGGCGCGCGGCAGCGATCAGAAACACCGTCATCAACGTCAGATTTGTGCCGCTGACAGCGTTGAGATGTGTCAGGGATGTGGCCTGGAAATCGTCCAAAAGTTCAGCCGATAACCCCGAGGTGTCCCCCACTACCATCCCTGGAACCAGCCCAGCCTGGTCGGGCGGCGAATGGGCCATCGACACCCGCAGGCCGTCCCGTAGATTGTTGATGACGCGGCCCACCGCACCGGGCTGCGAGATGATCGTCACATCACCCAGCGCGCTCAGCCGCACCTGCGGTGCCAGCCCGGAATCCGACCAGCTGGCTTTTCCTTCGACGCTGATACTCTGGCCGACGGCAAGCGTCGGCTGGTCCAGAGGCAACACCAGGCTGACCGGCTGACGCAGGTTGTAGACGCTTCCATGCCCGCTGACTTGTGTGACGTCTATGGCAACCACCGTCCGTCCTGGCAGCACCCCGTGTGCCGCCCAGACCTGCGGGTCACCCGTCACCACAGCCTTTACCTGGACAACTGAGCTTGCGTCGGCGAAACCCGCCAGCGGCGACGAGGTCGTCGTCCACTTGCCGAGGGCGCCAACCCCGGCAGCAACCAGTACGCAAGCGGCGCCCAGCGACATCGCCAGACTGGCGTGACGCCAGGCCAGCAAGGCTGTGCCGCAAACGCACCCCACGACCCCGGCCCAGGCCCAACCGCCGGTGATGCCGCACCAGGCGCCGCCCCACACCATCAGGGCTATCCACACCATCCGCAGGTCGGGTCGATTCTCAGACGGTGACATAGGGCTCCAGCTGGGCCATCGTCTTGGGGCCGATGCCGCTGACTTCTTGCAGTTCGTCGACCGTTGAGAAGCGTCCGTTGTCGGTGCGCCAGGCGATTATCTTGCCGGCCGTCACCGGGCCGATGCCGGGAAGGGTCTCCAACTCCGTCTCGGAGGCTGTGTTGATGTTGACCTTGACGCCCGTCCCGTCGTTCGACGTGCCCGAACTGCCGCTCGTGCCGCCGGACGCGCCGTTGACCTCGCCAGCCGGGTTGCCGAGCGTGCCGATGACGATCTGCGATCCGTCCGCCACCACGGCCGCGAGGTTCAGCAAGGCGGGGTCGGCGTTCGCGCTCAGGCCGCCGGCAGCAGCGATGGCGTCCTCCACCCGGGAGCCTTCGGGCAGTGTCACCACGCCGGGGTGTGCGACCGCTCCCAGGACGTGTACTTTGACCATCGGTGTTGGGGTGGGCGTGGGCTCGGGCGTTTGGGCTGCCGATATGCTGACCTGCGGCGCCGCTGGCATCGGGTCTGGGCGGCTGCGCTGGTATGTCATGACTGCGAAAATGACCCCTACCACCAGAGCGACCGCCACCACGACGACGTGCTCGCGGGAAAACAAAAGCGCCGACGCCCACCAGGGCTGACGCGAGGGTGCCGGCACGTCCTCGTCAAAGGAATCGTCCGGCAATACCGGGTGCAACAGCCGCCAGCGCGCCCGCGCCGCCTCATCCGCCTGGCTGGCCCGCAGCGGTTCGTCGTCGGAAAAGTTCACGCCTCACTGTAGCGGCGAATCGACGATTTCGGCAGGCGATTTTTCACCTGTGGATAACTACCCGGCAGGGACGATGCTTATCAGTTTCGGCAGCCGCATGATTACTTTGGCGACACCGCGTCCGTCCAAAGCTTTGACGACTCCCGAATCGGCCAGCACCAGCGCCTCGGCATCGGCTTCGCTGATGTCAGGGGCGACGTCGAACTTGGCTCGCACCTTGCCCTGCACCTGGACGACCAAGACCACGGAATCGCGCACGAGCAGGGCCGGGTCGGCGGCCGGCCATGCGGAGTTGGCCACCGACGGCTGGTAACCCAGCCCGTCCCACATCTCTTCGGCGACATATGGCGCCACGAGGCTCAAAGCTTGGGCGACGAATCCGCACGCCTCGCGGACGGCCGGGTCGGCACCGCCGATTTCGGGTGAATCGATGGCCCGGCGCGTCGCGTTTACCAGTTCCATGATGCGCGCCACAGCCACGTTGAAGCGCGTCGAGGCAAGCAGTTCGGTGATCTCGGCAATGGTGCGATGGGTGGCCTGGCGCAATGTCAGGTTGCCTTTGCTGAAGTCCACGTCGGCTGGGCTTGTGACGCTCGCGGCCAGACGGTAGGCGCGCTGCAGGAAACGCAGCGACGACTCGGGCGACATATCGGCCCAGTCGATGTCCTCGTCCGGCGGGCCGGCGAAAACCATCGTCAGGCGCACAGCGTCGACGCCGTACTTGTCGATTTGTTGGCCCAGGTCGATGCCGTTGCCCAACGACTTGCTCATTGCCTTGCCCTTGTTGATGACCTGCCCCTGGTTGATCAGCGTCCGCATCGGCTCGTTGAAATCGATCAGCCCCATATCATGCAGCACATGGGCGAAGAATCGCATGTACAGCAGGTGCAATATGGCGTGCTCGACGCCGCCGACGTACTGGTCGACGGGCATCCAGCGCTTGACGTCCTTCGGCTCGAAGGCGGCCGTCTCGTCGCCCGGTGAGCAGTAGCGGTAGAAATACCAGGACGAGTCGACGAACGTGTCCATGGTGTCGGTGTCGCGCTGGGCGGGCGTGCCGCAGCATGGGCAGGCGACGTTTCGCCAGGACGCCGCCGCTTCGCCAGCCAAGGGGCTGACGCCACGCGGTGCCAGGTCGGCGCCGCGCAGGTCGGGCAGTTGGATCGGCAACTGGTCTTCCGGCACGGGCACTTCACCGCATTCGGGGCAGTGGACGATGGGAATAGGGCAGCCCCAGAAGCGCTGACGGCTGAGCAGCCAGTCACGCAACCGGTATGTGGTGGTGGCCTTGCCGGTGCCCCGCTGGCCGAGGATCTCCACCGCCGCCGCGATGCCGTCGGCTTTGTTGGCTATGCCGTCCAGCGGGCCGGAGTTCACATATACCCCGTCACCGGTGGTGGCGATACCGGAGACTGTCGGGTCAGCCTCGCCGGTGTCGATGACGACGCGCACGGTGATGCCGAATTTGGTGGCGAATTCCAGGTCGCGCTGGTCGTGGGCGGGCACGGCCATGATGGCGCCGGTGCCGTATTCGGCCAGCACATAGTCGGCCGCCCAGACGGGTATGCGCTCGCCCGTGACGGGGTTGATGGCTTTCACGCCCAGATCGACGCCCGTCTTGACGTGTTCGGTCGACTGGCGCTCAATTTCCGTGGCCTTCTTGACCTTCTCCAGGTAGGCCTCGAATTCGGCGCGCTGGCCGTCGGCGACCAACTCGTCCGCCAGTTCGGAATCGGGAGCGACAACCATGAATGTGGCGCCCCACAAGGTATCGGGACGGGTGGTGAACACGGTGACGGGCTCGTCCCGCCCGTCCACCTGGAAGTCGACGTGCGCGCCGGTGCTGCGGCCGATCCAGTTGCGCTGCATAGCAAGCACCCGGTCGGGCCACTTGCCCTCAAGTTGGGCCATGTCGTCCAGCAACGCCTGCGCGTAGTCGGTGATGCGGAAGTACCACTGGTTGAGCACGCGCTTGGTGACGGGCGTCCCGCAACGTTCACATGCTCCGCCGACGACCTGCTCGTTCGCCAGCACGGTTTGGTCCTGCGAGCACCAGTTGACCCACGAGTTTTTGCGGTAGGCCAGGCCGCGCTTGAAGAATTGCAGGAACAGCCATTGCGTCCAGCGGTAGTACTCGGGGTCGGACGTGTGGAGTTCGCGCGACCAGTCGAGGCTCAGTCCGTAGCGTTTGAAGCTGTTCTTCTGCGTGGCGATGTTGTCGTACGTCCAGCGGGCCGGGTGCTCGCCCATGCGGATGGCGGCGTTCTCGGCGGGCAGGCCGAACGAATCCCAGCCGATCGGGTGCATGACGTCGAAGCCCTGCATGCGCCACAGGCGTGCCGAGACGTCGCCTATGGCATATGCCTCGGCGTGGCCCATGTGCAGGTCGCCTGACGGGTAAGGGAACATGTCGAGCGCGTAGCGCCGCGGACGTGAGCCGTCGTCGGCCGCGCGAAATGTCTGATTGTCTTCCCAGAAGGCGGCCCATTTGGCCTGGGCGGCCGCCGCGTCATAGTTCTCAAGCACCCATCTATCGTAATCGACGAACCTTCGCCCACTCGCGCGGATGAACCCCCATGACGTTGACGGCTTCAACGAGGCGCAGCAGCGAATGGTCAGGGTCGATGGCTAGCCCTCGTTCCACGCAACACACCTGCAGGGCGCCCTCGCCGGCCAGCCAGGCGGACAGGCCCATCAGCCCGAGCGCTGCCGGCGCGCCGTCGTCAGGCGCCTTAGCCACCACAGCAGCCCAAAGCGCCATGTGGTGCCGCGCGCTCTTTTCCGTCAGTTGCGCCGTCATCACATCTCGGACTCGACCCTGCCGGGCCAATGCCGCCAAGGCCAGACAGTTTTCCGACGACAACTCGGATGGCGCCACCAAACCCTTTTTCACAAGATGTTTTGCCATTGCCAAACGTTCGTTCAACGTCAACCCGTCAACAATCAGGCAAGCCGACCCCCAAGCCCTGGCGATATCGCCCGCTTGGCCGATCGGCCCGGCGACGCTGGCCTGAACGGCCGCACGGCTGGCCAGCACCGTCAGACCGGCATCGTCGGCGTCTTCGATATGATCGGGGCAGTCCTGCCACTCACCGCCGTCAGCCTGGCAGCGACCTTGGCTGACGAGGACGGCCATATCGGGCGACCCGATGGCGTCGACGACTGTGCTGAGGGCGCGATTGGCATCGTCGATGTCGTCCAGCCAGACGACCACGATGACTTGGCGGCCTTGGCAGGTGACCGTCGTCAGTCGCTTGCGCAGCATCTCGGCGTCAAACCCGGCGTCCAGAACCGCTGAGGCGTCCAGCCGGGCGGCGGCGTCGATGCGCCGTCCTTGCAAGCCCAAGACGATGACGGACTGGTCGGGCCGGAACCCGAATAGATAGGGCAATGTTGCGACCAGTTGGCCGGGCGATGTGGCCCGCAGCCGAACTGGCGAGGTTGTTGATTTCTTCATGCACACATCTTTGCGATGGGCCGGCGAAAATCGCCACACGATTTTCTGCCTGTGGATAACCCCCGATACGGCTAGAATCGTCACATCATGAGTGACCGTATGCCAGGGCAACGATTCCAATCCCAGCCCGTCAACACACCAGAGCGCCCCACTGATAGTTCGCAAACCCCCGACTCCGGCACGCCGCAGCCAGTGGTTGTCCAGCGATATCGCAGCTATGCGCCGATTATCACCATACTGATCGCAGTGGTCGTGGTGGTCTTGGTGGTTGTCGCGGTGCGGATTGTCGACAACTACCAAGCTAACGGCAAGCCAGGGGCGTCACCGTCCGCTGGCCCCTTGCCTGGTTGTGCCACACCGTCCCCCGGCTGGCAGTCCATTCCTTTCGAGGTCGGCAGTTCAACCTCCGGCTGCTGGGCAGTCTCGGAAGGTCAGTGGAACGGCGACACGGTAACGCTCGAAACCACCGTCACGGTTGACCAAGGGACGCTCGACGTCACCTTCTTTGCCCTTGACAACAGCTCATCGGCTAACCAGTACGACCCGAGCGGCGGCACGATGATCGAGGCTCAGATCAATTCAGGGCAATCCAGCAGCGGCACCTTGGAGTTCGAGATCCCGCCCGGCGATTTCACCTTGTACATGTTGAAGAACCCGATGTCGCCCACCGATTCGCCGATCCAGGCGCTGGTCATCAAAGGTTGAACCCGTCTAGCCGCAAAGCGGGTTGGTAGCGGTTTGGAGCGCCGAGATGTCATCCCACGTCACATCGATGGGGTTCAGGCTTGTCGTCGAACCCGTCGACAATGCGTCTTGAGCCGCCTGCAGGTCGGCGAGCACGCCGTTGATCTGCGTGGCCAGTTCGGCTGGCGGATCGGCTTGCTGCATGGCTTGAACTTCGCTATTGAATTTCGTGACGAGCCTCAAGGCGTTGGCCGTGTCGTCTTGTGAAACTGCCGTCTGGAAACTGCTCCAACTGGCACTGACGTCGATCGAGAAGACGTAATAGGTTGTACAAAACTGGCTGTCCGCGGTGTCGGCGGCAGACGGGCTAGACGAGGCCGGCTGGGTTGGCGCGATCGGCGCGTTTTGGGCGGGCAGCGGCGCTGGTGGATGCGCGCCAGATCCGAAGAGCCGTACCACAGCCACCACGACGAGCACGGCGATGACCACCCAAAGCCAGGCGATCCCGGACTGTTTGGGCGGCGGTGGCGGCGACCAGTCGGGCAGGTACGTCACAGCTTGATGATCTTGGACGGGTCGATCTCGTGGCCCGGCTTGGGGTCGCCAGCGGCATAGCCGAGCATGACGGAAAGCGCGAAGCGGTAGCCGTCCGGGATGCCGAGCCGCTTCGTCAGTGCCTCGCCCTGCGGGCCCGAGAACAGCACCCGCGGCATGCCGGCGATGCACGAGTTGACGCCCAGCGACGCCGCCGCCAACACCAGGTGGGACGCCATGATGCCGCAGTCCAGATCCGGGTATGCGCTTACTTCCACCGGCCGGGCGATCAGGATGATCACCGGCGTGTTGTACAGCATGTGGCCGCCGCGGCCCATCGTCCGGTCGTAGCTGGCGGTGTCGTTGGTTTCCAGCAGCGCGACGCCGGTGGCGTCGATCTCGTCGATCAGCGCTTTGTCGGTTACAACGATCAGCCTCCAGGGCTGGGCGTTGACGGCAGACGGAGCATGCAGCCCGGCCGTCAGGATGGCGTCGAGGACGTCGTCGGGCACCGGCTTGTCGGAGAAGGCGCGGCAGGAGTAACGCTGCGCGATGACATCAAGGGTTTCAGAAGTTGGCATGCATCAAGTCTTGCACCATCGGGCCGGTGTGTCACTTGGCAAGTTCG
>Ga0123357_10006473_pt1 | contig 14302 bp, 10 predicted proteins | sample TergutEmb28metaG_FD_89873 | JGI IMG/M metagenome (GOLD analysis project Ga0123357, IMG submission 89873) | Embiratermes neotenicus P4 segment gut microbial communities from Petit-Saut dam, French Guiana - Emb289 P4 | ecosystem: Host-associated > Arthropoda: Insects > Digestive system > Gut ...
CCCCCCCCCCCCCCCCCCCCCAAAAAAAAAAAGCATGTGTGTGCATGCCTGCATTCCTCATTTTCCCCATCCTAGCCTATACCCACAATCTTTGTAAAATTATTGTATTTTGACTGATGTGTATTTATATACAGTACCTGTATTTGCATATTCATTAACCATCTAGTGGTTTTTCAATCAGTTTGATGGTCTAATGTCCCATGCCTTGGTCCTCCAGAGCAGTTGATATCATTGGTTAAGGGGTTTTCAGTTTCCTTATTCTGTTGCATAATAAATGCATTGTTCCAAAATTTTACCACTCTTTTAAGTTTGGAAAGTGGTTTATGTGAGGATATTTGAAAATGTACAAACATGAAAAATATTGTTGTGTATTCAACTACCTGAAATATGTGCACTTCATAAAACTGGGTATGATTATGTACTGAGCATCCTTGTAGGATGTTCGTAATAGGTGGTTTATGTTAATTGTGGTAATAATTTGTACAATTTTTAATTACATTTTGAAGTTGTGTTTATTGATCATGCTTCACTATACCATGTTAATGCATGCACTGTGTTAATACATAGGATAAAAAGGGGCAAATCTGAAGATTCGCTCCCTCCCAAAAATCTTACGTTTGAAGTTCGAGTTGAGACAGATGCACGACAAGTATATAGGCTTATCCAGAGGGCTCTGCAAGACTACAAGGATGAAAAGCGGGGTCCCACGTTGCTGTCTCTACAGTCCCCTCTTGGTGAGTAGTTTTCCCTGAGGACCAGGAGTTTTCGTTTTATAACCATGTTAACGCAAAGTTTAGAAAATTAGTTTCTCGTATGTCAGTTGTTGAATTTAAGAACATGACGGAAATTGAAATTATGTTTGACCAGATAAATATCATGTGGAAAGTAAGAGAAGGACTCTCGTTAAAAATTTCTGTAAGTCGAGGGGCAATGCTAATAGTCACTTTTTGCAATTTTGTGAATGCACCTAAAAAACCAACTACTTGCAAATAGAAAGCATATATGAGGGGGGCCCAAAAATAGCCAGAATAATTTTTTAAAATTGTTTATTAGGTTTTACACTATTACAACTCTAGACTCCTTCAAAGTACTCTCCTTTTGACTCGATATACTTGTGCCAACATTTTTCCCACTACTGGAAACATTTCTGGAACTCTTCAGTGCTGATGTTGTTCAAGACCTCCAGCATTTTCTTCTTCACTTCGCTGACATCAGCAAAAGGTTTCCCTTTCATCTGGCCTTTCATAAGAAGGAACAGGAAAAGTCACATGGCACAAGGTCGGGTGAAAAGGGAGAATGAAGGATAATCGTCATGTTGTTTTTTGCCAAAAACTGCTGCACACTCAAGGCCATGTGAGCAGGGGCATTGTCGTGGTGAAGAAACCAATCACCACTGCTCCACATTTATTGTCATTTTTTCCGTACACTATCGCGTAATCTTTTCAATGCCTTCAAATAAAATTGTTGATTCACAGTTTGTCCAGGAGGAACAAATTACTTGTGCACAATTCCGTTAGCATGAAAAAAAAAAAACTAATCAACATGATCTTAATATTTGATCGAACCTGTCATGCTTTCTTTGCTTTTGGAGAATTAGGAATTTTCCATTGGCTCGATGCTTGTTTTGTTTCCGGGTCGTAACCATAGCACCAAGTCTCATCTTCAGTCACAACTTTAGAAAGAATCTGAGTCATTTTCATCTTGTTCCCTTGAATAGTAACAAATATTCAAATGACTTTTTTTGATCCTCTGTCAACAACTGAGGAACGAATTTTGTGGAAACACGCTTCATATTCAATCTTCCATTAACATTCGCTGACATTAACTCCAAGACAAACCAGTTATGTCAGAAATCTCATCAGTGGTCCGACGACGATCTGCATTGATTGCGTTGCAAACTCTTTCAAGATTTTCATCATTTCGGCAGGTTGAAGGTAGGCCATATCTTGGCTGGTCCTCACATGACATTTCACCCCCTTTGAAACATGAATACCGCTCGTACACTTGAGTCTCACTGAAAGCTTCTTTCTTAAATGCTTCTTGCAGCATTAAAATAGTTTCAGCACCTGATTTCCCTAACAGAAAACAAAACTTCACGCACACTGTTCTTTATTATCAGCCATCATAAAAATCGCTGAACTTCCTAGCAGGCACTTAGAAAAAAAGCCACAACAACAATAATAGTCAACCTAGATTGATGCCACATGGTAGACTGCTAGAGTATTGTGTTGATTCATGACACCTATCAGTGCATTTCGCAACTGCTTCTAGTTTGTGCACCACATTTAAATTCTGTTTATTTCTGGGTCCCCCCTCATATACACACACACATATATATATATATATATATATATCTTTTATGCTTTGTATGTGCAAGTGATTGTTTTGGTTAAATATAAGAAATAAATATTTCTGATTTTCCAGAGAATTCAAATTATTTATTTTGCTTTGGCAGATTGGCAGACTCTGAGCTCACTGATGCCTGGTCTAGGAGAATTCCCTCTTGTTCCAATCCACGTTCAGGATGCAGAAGGTGTCTGGGACCTAAACTGGCAGCGAACTTGTGCTCGCAACATGTTGCGGCATTACCTGAATAGTGAGACCATTCTTGAACTCACTGCAGAGCAAGCTCGCTACTTCCATGTTCCACTAGGAAATCTCCCAGCTGACCCAACTATTTTTGCTGCGGATCTCTTCTTTGCCCGGCATCTTATGAAACACAACTTCCTTCTTTGGTGTTCACCAACTGAACGTCCAGATCTGGGAGGAAGGGAAGCAGATGACAACAGGTTTGTTAAACCTTTTCACTTGTCATAGAGCATTATATTGTTGAATCTACTCAAAACAACTGGAATTGGTGCCAGTCAAGTGAAAGAAAGGTGAATGAAGAAATGAATGAATGAATGAATGAGATACTACCTACCCCATTGAAGCGAGCAATAAAAGCAGTACATTTGAAGTGATTTTTGACTTTTAGTTACAGATTTACATTGGTGAACATTTTTTGTAGATCAAATTAGTTTGCAATTTGAATTACAGTAAATCTTATGGTGTCTAGCACCTCTGGAATCATATGGGTGCTGGATATTGTAATTTTCTAGTTATTAGAACTGTATACCTAATATGTACCTTGCTGTACATAGCAATCTCATGGACAGGCATAACCTTTTAATTGGTCACTTGATCTGTGTTCTGTTATCACTTTCACACTTTCTGCTCCCTTTTCATCGCTTCTTAACATGGTGTATATACGATCTAAAAAAAACCTGCCAGGCACCAATAATTAATGGAATCACTGCTGGGTGCTGCTGGTAGAAGAATAGTGAAATGTAATGGGACTCTTAATCAGTTTCCAGTTAATACAGCTGTCCATATCATTCATTGCTGGATATTGCAGCTTTTACTGTATTTGCTCATGTTTTTCTTCGTGTATGACGGAAAGTATGTCACGATGAATTGCTTCTCTACATGTAACTGTTACAATAGTTACACAAACAAAAATTTGCTGTTATAAAGAATCATATTTATTGTCACAGGCTATTGACAGAGTGTGAAGAGAGTACAAGTGTTGTAACAAATAACCCAGGATGCTACTCATCTGTCTGTATTGAACTAAATATTGACGGCTTAGCAGTCAACACACTGTTGCAGTCTCATCATGTCAATGATATTGAAGGTAACATAAAGTTTGTACTGATTGGTATATACAGGAACAACTTCAATTTTTTTTGGGGGGGGGGGTTGGAATCTATAGTTTGTTTCAACTTCTTTACCTGTACAAATTGTCATCGGATAGTGTAGTGCATCATTCCACCACAGAATGATCCTAGTCATGCATGCCTATGAAAAACTGCTGGGTCATTACTAATTCCAGTGGCTGAAGTTCTTGGACAAGAGTTGCAAAATGGAAGGTGATTATCATGGGTACAGATGGACTGAGACTGAAACATGGGTACTAAAAGAATCTATGAAATGAAAATTATTACTTACTGAAAGAATGATATTAAGAAGAATATTCTGGCCTACAAAGGATAGAGATGGTACATGGAGAATTAAAAAAATGATGAATTAAATAACTTAATTAGAGATAAGAGTATAATTAAAACATTAAGACCTAAAAGTTGAGCTGGTTTGGCCATGTACACTGAACAATAAATGATAGGATGGTCAAAAAATTGTATGAGCAGAAACCAATATCTCCAAGATTAGCAGGAAGGCCAAAAATTAGATGGGAAAACGATATAAACGAAGATTTAAAAATTATGGCAACTAAGTAGACAAAATTTGTGCATGGTCAGGTTATATGGAAGAAAGTAGTTGAGAAGGTCATAACTTTCAAACGATGAATTTGTAGTGCTTGAAACAGAAGAAGAAAAAGAAAAAGAGATGGACCACGTGCATCCTCTCTAAAGAAGGTGTTATACTGTAAGATATCCGTGGTCAGTTACTTGCAGTTTGTGGAGAGAAAGCATCTGCACACAGGAGTTTGTGCAACTGGGTATGGAGCTTCAAATGCGGCAAGGAAACTGAGCCAGCAGCTGTCCATGAGTGATATTGTAACAATCCTAAAGAATGGTTCCATGAAACCATCCTGAAGTTCCCAGTGGCAGCATTGTACAATATGTAAATATATTGAGCTAGCAGCTGTTTAGTATTCAGCCTAAGGGTGATAAAATTGCTGCAAATGGTTGGGGCCAAATGGTTTCTGAATGCCCTTCGAACAATCTTTGTGCAGAAGTTATAGCCTCTATCATAGACAGGTGTTACTGAAGAAACATATCTTAGTGTGGAGACAAAATGGTCCAAAGGAGATATTTTGAGACCAGTGTCCTAAGCAGAGTTCTTAGAGCCCGTGAGTAATAATTCTAGATGGTTAAAATTACATAGTATTTTGGACAGTGTTTTTCTAGAGAGCCCGCACAATGTCATTCCTCCTAAGGGATTAAACATGTATTAAGGATTTTTGAAAACAGGGACTAAATAATGAAAGTTGGAAAACATTGTGGAATGAGGAGCATCATCATTTTTACTCTTCACCAGATGTGATTGGGGTGATAAAATGATGGAGGATAACAGTGATGCAGCATGTAGCTTGGATGAATATGTGAGAAATGTGTATAAAATTTTAGTTGGAAAACATGAGGGGAAGAGACAGCTTGGGAGAGGTAGGTGTAGGTGGGACGCGGTAAGTACTGTACTGTATTAAGATGGATCTTATAGAAGACATGTGAGGATGTGGAGTGGATTCATCTGGCCTAGCATATGGTCTCTGGGCAGGTTCTTGGGAGCAGTAATGAGCCTATGGTTCTGTAAAGTGTAGGGAATTTCTTGATTAGTTGTGTGACTTAGCTTGTCACGCAACAGGAAACTACTGCATGGAGTTAGTTGGGACCACAGTTTAATCTGGTTATAGCAGAAGATTATAGTTACGTGTATAAATTGTATTTCATATTTATTGCTGTATGTGTTTTGTGACATGTCATTCACTTTTGTTGAAAGTTAAGAAGTACTATTGTTTGTTTATGCAGGTACTAGTTCCAGTGTCTCTTTTGATACCATTCCACAGGCTTCTCTGGAGGACATGATGGGAGGACAAGGCACTGTCCTCCCAAGTTATGATGAGACTGCACTGTGCAGTGGAGCATTCAAGGTCCTCCGCTCCATGGTGAGCGCCTGGTTGCGAGATGTCTCTGTTTATAAGAACGTGTTTGCGGACTTCCAGATCCTTCATTTTTACAGGTCCTTAACTCTTTTGTAATGCTACTGACCAGATATCAACACATCCTAGGCATTGTTTTCACATCATGCCATCCAAGTAGTGCAATGTATGTTTCACATAATTATGTTAATCCTTTTGTTGAACATTTTGTGTTGGCTGCCAACTGAGGCAAAAATCCTGCAGTCTTATTTATGTTGAGTAAACAAGCATGTTTTTTGTAAAAGAATTTCAGTTTGTACTTAACATAGCCTATGCTTTGTGATAAGTTTACGGTTAAAAGCTCCTAAACAATATGAAAATTTGATTACAGTGAAATATATTTAATTTCCCTCCAAAAATGACTCTCAAAGACAGGTGATGCATAGAAGAAGTTTAACTGTGACCTAATGGAATTGAGACCACACAAATTGGACATTCAGGAGGGGAAGACCTTAAATTGAAGAACATGACTGGATTTTACTCTATATAATAGAGCTGTTTTGTAGAGCTATATGCCTGCATTTGTTGTAATTACATATTTAATGATGATTTTCATTTCCTCTAGATGGTTGCGATCTCCCAGTTCTCTGTTATATGACCCTGCTCTTAGAAGAATTCTGCACAACCTGATGAAAAAATTGTTTATGCAGGTAGGTAATTGATCCATCTTGCAATTATTGGCTTGATGTTGCTTAAGAGAAAGTTTTGGACCAGAAATGTGTCTTTCTTTGGCAAAGAATTGATGTAATCTGCTAGAATTTACAAGGATTACAGCTTTTTGTGCAAAATGTTTGTATCTGTTGATTATCTCAGAAATGTCAGTTTTCGAGTGGGAAGTATTTTGCTACTGTAATTGATAGAATGGTGGTTGGCAGAAGAGACTTGCATTATGACATGGACTCTGAACCACATGAGTCTGTTTTATGCAAGACTCCTTCACGTTTGATATCTTTGTAAGGTTATTCCTAATGTGATTTGTGGAATTACTGTCATATTTGTAATTCAGTGTTAATATTGTACTGGTGGGGAAGTAATCATTGAAAGGTTGAAAAATTTTCAGAAATGTTTTTCCATGGCTTTGTTTCTTTGGTGCAATATTGTAGTCATCCATTATTAACCCACAGCATGGAACAGATGTAATTGGGTTTGTGATTATTTTTTGCTTTCGGTTATGCTGACTAATCTCGGTCCAGACCCTAGCTGAAGGGGTTGTGACCTTTTTGGCTTGAACCCAGGTTAAGTTGTGGAGTAAGCTTCAGGACCCACAATTCAGTTTAGAATTAATAATGTATTTCCTTTTAATTACTTTTACCATACCATTTGTATGTCAAAATATTCAACATTTTAATCTCCTGAAAGCACCTTAATGTCAAGAAAGAAGCAACTCTCCTTTCATCTACTTTCCCCTTCAGCATTTCTTGCTCTCATTTCAAAGTTGTTAGTGTCTCTGTTTTAGGGCTACAAAAGAATGACAGATTTGCTAGCATTGCATTTGGAAAATTGTGTATTCCACTGGAATACACTTTTACACTTTTGTTTGTATGTAAGTGACATGGCGTATGTTTTCATAGCTTGTTGCAGAATTTAAAAGATTGGGGTCTGTCATTGTTTATGCTAACTTTAACAAGATCATCATTTGCACTAAGAAGCACACCATTGGTGATGCAATTGGCTACATTGAATTTGTGGTGCAGAGCATTCGCAACAAAGAACTGTTTCATGGGACTGACATCTCATACCTTCAGTGCTGGGAATACCTCATGTGGCTGGACCCAGTAAGTAGCACTGGGTAGTTGCTGATAACTTGTTGTGTAGTTTCTTATGCCTAATTTACAGGTAAAGGCTTTTTGTTGTGAATACTTCAGATCATAAGCATGTGACAGCCTGATGTGCGTGAGCCATTTAAATGGTTCCAAAATTTACCACCTTGTGGTTGATCAAGTTTAAATGCAGAAATTACCACACTCTATGGACATATGCAACCAGAGTTAAAATATTAGTAGCCTGAACAGTGTCCTTTATTGCTTTGGATTGATATGTGAAAGCAAAATATGTTATGTACACTGTTAAATGAGGTTATGTAATAACAGGCAGTGTGGATGTGGGTAGAAGGCATTGAAATGTACACTTACGTACACTTGGATTAAATAATGTAAAAAAAAATAGTGAAGTCCCTCATAATGCCATGAAGGCATATAGAGGGACCAGATGTATAGTTCCACTGATACTTTACCTCAGCACTAGGTGGGGGTGAGTGGTCAACTTCATGCCTCAGCTGCTTTACCCTCAGAAAGAACCCTGGTACCCACTGAATAGGAGGCTGAGTGGGCCTCACAGCCATTGTGGATGGAGAAGAGAAAATCTCTTTTCCCTGTTGGGATTTGAACCCAGGACCCTTCAGCCTGTAGCTAGTCCCTGTTCTGACTATGCTATCCCAGCTTCTGATTAAATAGTGTATGCATACTTTAATAATTTCCTGTGGATCAAAACACCATAACAGTCAGTTGATTTAAAAGAACAGACTGCAGATCAACCTGTTATTGGACCATGTCCATCTGAGTGAATAGAACCCTCATTTTGACCACTTGAATATGAGTGAGTAGAAACCTCATAAGACATGAAAACAATCTGCATGTGGTGTGTGTGTGTGTATGGACATACTTCACCCTAACAGAAATATCAGTTTTTGTATGTCATTTGTCTTTAGAGTAGGGTTAACTTTCTTTTTTGATGGTTGTTAGTGACTGTGGTAAGGTAGCCAAGATTTTATATGCTACTCAGGTTGAACTCTGCATGCTAAGTTTGTGCTGTACCAAATACAAATTATCCTTCTTGAAACATATGTTTGTGTTTTTGCATGAAGTCAAATCATGGAGGAGTGCAGGGTAAGCTGCCAGCTGGGCTCACTGAGGTAGGTGTTGAACAAAGGGATGGTACTCCCAAGAAGCACAATGAAGAAGAAACTGAGGATGACAATGAACAGGAAAGTGATGAGGACATACACAATGAGGAGGAAGATGAAGGGGTAAATGAACATTATTATGAATCTGTTACCTCATTAATTAATGTATTTCATATTCAATTGAATGGCAGCAGTAAGTAGGAATATATGTTTTGGAAAATGTGCCAGTGTATAGTGAATGTTTTTAGTGCTTCTATACCTGTAATTAATACATAAATGTTTGGTAAAGTGTAAATAGTGTCATGTTGTGTTATAGTGAAGAAACTCCCATATAAGCACATCTGTTGCCATAAATGTAGCATGTTAAAGGTTTTTCTTCTCTTGGTTCTTATAACAGTAACATGGCAAATCACAGCTAGCTGATTGCTGGCCTCATGATAGGGCACTGTAATTAGGAAATACAGAACCTTTTTATCAGTATAACTGTATACAGATTAGTTAAACTCTGAAGTAATTTTACATAGTTTGTGTACCCTTAAGAGTATGGATCTTAAGTTTAATGTTTATTGTGTACTATATACTCATATAACTCAAACAATGGAACCCTTTACACCTTTGTCATCCGCATGTCTGCTGTGCCATCTGGTGAGACTGGGAAAGTTTGAATTACCCACTGGCGTATGTATAATAGAATTATGTTGAAAATAGGGTCTAGTCACTTTTTAATGATGATGTAACAGTCATCCTCATTATTTAATTATGATGCACCTGTAAAGATGTATTAGGAAAGGTTTGATACATGCCATATACCATTCAAAAAATTAAGGAACATCAACAACTGTAAAGTCTAGGCATGGAGTACTAACATAGCTTTTCCTAATTATATTTTCATTTGAAGCATTATTCTCTTTGGTTAGTGCTAGCAAAGATGTTCAAGACATGGATTTATGCTGGATTTATTTTTTATCACAATAAAATTACCTTAAAAACAGAATCATGGCTGCTAAGATATGGAACTGGATGGAGCCTTGTGAGTACACTGATAATGCTAACAAAAATGTGTCATTCTAGCAATCAGCGCTTTCAAAAATATTTTAATTTTAGTATTACTCTATAGATATGTGAATATAGAGATACACTGTGCTTGTTGATAATTGATTTTCCAGACTGTACTCAATTATGTCAGTTATTGTCATTTTACTTTTTACCAGGCTTTTCTTCATTGCTGAATAAAAGATTACACTTTATTTTTAATGCAAACAAAGGGAACCTTGTAAAATGGAAAAATATGTTTTACAGCTTTACATTACAGTTTAGGTATGCACTTTGCTAGCAGTATATATGGCTAATTTGCATCATTGTGCTACTGAACATAGAACTGTGTATAATATTGTAGCCAGCTATAACAATGAACTGGAATGTGGTGGAGCATCTGCGTGATGTTGGTGGATGTCGTGAATACTTCAGTGCTGTGATTGCTGGTTATATCAGTGCTGTCTACCAACACCTGCAAAAAGTAGAACAGCCTCGGACTCCTGTGAGACGCCGCCGTATTGGCAGTCAGAGCCAAGTCATATCTGAACCTCTTGGTATTGGTCGCTTTGCAACAACTGCTGAGTTTGCAAAGCAACTTATAAATGGAGAAATGGCTCAGAAGCTATACAAGTGAGTGAATAATTGCTTTTGAAGTGTACCCTGATAAGACTGGCTGCCTTTTTTATTTTATTTCCTTCATTATATTATTGAAAATACAGAACTATCTCCTTTGCATAGTGCCATGAATTGAAGCCATGTAGGGGAGCATGGAAGTAAAGGTAGTGAGTGGTCTTCTTGGACAGTGAGTTGCATTGCTACTAACCCTTCACACCCCCACCTCACCCCAGAGAGCCCCACAGTTCCTCTTGCATAGCAGGACAATGTGATAATATGTATATCTCTATATTTAGTCAACACAACTATATTTATTTTCTCTTATGTGTGTTGTAACACACATAAGAGAAAATAAATATAGTTGTGGTGACTAAATATAGAGATATACATATTATCACATTGTATTATACCACACAATGGGGATGACACACCTCAGCATAGCAGGAGATTCAGCCCCATTCTGAAACATTTTCAGCCATCTTTGCCAAGAAATTCTGTCCAATTTGTAGCCATTTTGGGATTCAGTGACTTGTAAGTTGTGAAATTTAATAGGAATTTTAAAAACCAGTGTGACATCATTATGAAGATATGTGGAAATGTCTGTGCTGTGGGCCATGAAGGTTGGAATTATGTTATCGAGAGTACAAAGTGTCACTTTGAAGCCTGAAACATTCAGTGTTCTCTACATTCTCATTAAGTAATAATTCTGAGTTACAACACAATGGTTTTATATAACTGTGGGATGTCATTTTTAAGTGCATGTTGATATGTTTTAGGATTACACAAACCATACACGAGAAGGCCCTGAAGCAAGCAAAAATTCACAGTAAGGAGAGCAATGAAGATCAGTTTCCTTGGGTAGAAAGTTCACATACGGACATAGAGAAGGTGTCCCTTGAATTTGTCAAGACTGTGTGCAAGGTACTGCAGTTTGGTAAATTTGATTAACTTTAAGACAAGAGAGCACAGGATGATGGAGTTTGAGGTTACCCAGGCATATGTTACACCTTTAAATAACAATGCTATATAGTCCAGGTACTTATAACACTAGTTTTAAAAACAAATGCATTAGTCTGAAGGAAACATCTGGTTTGATTCACATGTAAGTTATCATATTATAGACCAAGTGATAGTTTACTCTCTGTGTCTTCTGCGAAATGTTTGCAAAACTTGCACAATCTGTGCTTGTTTTGCACATGAAAAGTCAGGACTTTTTTTTTCCCCGTCTCCCTTTTTTATTTATTTTGGTTATGGATACTGAAACTTTGGCACTTAACCTTTTTCTGTCAATCACTTGTGTATTTTGTAGGAATGATATTGTAACAGGTAAGTACAATAGAGATTGTTGGAATGACACAGAAGAATACAAGAGCTACGCAGAGCATGTTTTCTGGCATGAAACTTATCATTTAACTTGTACGTTATGAATTATTGCATATACATGGACTTGATCACATATCTTCCATGAATGTTCATGCAGGTGTTGTCACTGGACTCAAGTGTGCAAGATGATGTAACAAAGGTTCGGCGGAACATGTTACGACTTATCCATGTTGGAGACTTCAGTGATGAAGCTGTATGGCATGATCCTTGTGTTTCCTTTGTGTTGCCTGAAGTAATCTGTAAGGCCTGTAACCACTGTCGAGACATAGACCTGTGTAAGGACAATTACAGGACTACTGAAAATGACAGGTGAGGCACTGGTTGGTGTTACATTGCTGAGAGGGGAATCTTAGTAAGAAAGTCTGCACTAGTGCTGCAGATATGAAAGGCTGCAATAAAGCACTTCTAACTAATTTTCTGGAGTTTTTTATCTGAAAAATTTTCCAAACAGACCAAATTTTTTTTCTTCTGATTCTTCCAAAATAGTTTTTGCCTTAACTTCCAAATGTTGAATTTTTCTCTGGATAACTTGATGCTATTTTCTTAAAAAAACAGTTATAACTGTTGCGTATGTGTGCGCATGCACACACACACACACACACACACTCACACATAAATTTGATTGAGATGCGATGACATGTAAGATGGTAAAACAGTGAAAAGTTGTGAAGGACACCAACCCATTCAATGCTTGTTGCTAGTGCTACTGACCAAATGTCTTCCCTTCCAGTCCTGTTTGGCAATGCCCCCTCTGCCACACCAGTTATGATAACAGTGAGATAGAGTACCTCCTGCTAGACATAATGCACAGGAAAGCCATGGCTTATACACTACAGGATCTGCAGTGTAAGAAATGTCTACAGGTGAGTTTTGTTAGCACACCATTGATCTTGTAATTATAAACAACATTAAAGTGTGGATTTTGTGCATATTAAGATGTCACATGATTGAGCATTCTGTTTTATATGACTAGGTTTTATGTATGATAATAAATTACTCTATGCATTTGAGGCACATTTGCAGCTCTGTGAATTAGCTGTTAAATTCACTCCGTCTGTCTGCCTGAATGCAACATTAGAAAGCTAAATGGAATTTTCATGAAATTTGATATTGGGAAGTTTTAATAGAAATTAGCCAACAGTTTTGGTTAAAGTCAGACAAAAATAATGGACACTACATGAAGACATACCTTATATCTGCACGTATCTGAAGCATCAGTTACTAAGCATGTATTGGGGTGAACATTTTTGAAACTGAACTTAGTTTTCAACATAGTGTAAGATAAAAGGGATAATATGTGTGCATTTCCTAGCTTACACATTCACCACTCAGCAGTGGTCTTCAGTACACAGGCAGATTACTGAATATTCAGCAGTGGTTTTCTGAACACACCTGTTGATTACTGAAGTCTCTTGGTTTTGATAATAAATAAAGCTTCCCTCCACCGTGGTTCATACATCCGCACATATTTGACTATATACTGGAATAAAATATACTGTATTTATGAAAATATAAGATCAGAATTTTTTCCTAATTGATCATCTGACAAACAGATGTAGACTGCACAAACAGCAGATTAGTTTTGCTGTTGCAATGTAATGCTCATTTACAACTTTGAGGCACATACTGAAAGGCAAGATGGTCCCTGCCTGTGCACACCAGGCAGGCATATGGGGTAGTGAAGGTATTAACTCCACTCAAGGGCTTAACTGTGGCCGTGGATGGAGGTGAGTGAGCTGTTCCATGCCTCAGATGCTTGACGTCTGTAGAGTGAGCCCTCAGTACCCATTAAATGGGAGACTGGGTGAGCCCTAGAGTAGGTCTTGTACACTTTGGAGTAGAGAAAAACTTCTTCCTCCCACCGGGAATTGAACCAAAATTAAGCATATACTGAACAAACTACAGTCATGTGTTGCTTAATGGCGGGGACATGTTCTGAGAAACGCGCCGTTGGGTGATTTTGTCGTTGTGTTCTGCCACCCAAAAATCCCTTCAATGTTGGCAGCAAGTGAAAATCACTTGGGGCCAAGCCTGGACTACAAGCTGGATGCTGGAGTGCTGACCTGTGTGAGTGCCGTGTGCAAGTGATCTTTATTTTCTGGATGACCTTCATCAATGGAATTGTCCAGAAAAATGCCTTGCTTTATGTAATCTTCCTGATAGCAGAAAAAACAAGGCTGTAAAAATATGAATTGAGGAAATGATATGGGTTGCATAGAGTGTAACTAAAATATAATTTTGCATGTGGTACTAACATTATTCTTAGTTGATATTGTCCCCATTTTGACTAGGATGTGAAGAAATGAAGAACCTTTGTATTTGTACAACACAGGGGAACTTACTTACTCCATGGTGCAGAGTCCTTCTTGAGACGCTAACAGGTTTGCAGCTAGTCAAGAAATTCCCCACATTTCATGGAACCTGAAGGTTCATTACCGCACTCACAAGTGTCTGCCACCTGTCTCTATCCTGGGCCAGCCCAACCCAGTCCATATACCCACATCCCACCTCCTGGAGATCCATCCTAATATTATCCACCCATGTATGCCTAGGTCTCCCCAGTGGTCTCCTTCCCTCCGGTTTCCTCACCAAGACCCTATACACCCCCCTCTCCTCACCCATACGCGCCACATGCCCAGCCCATCTCATTCTTCTCGATTTTATCACCC
>Ga0123357_10006474_pt1 | contig 14302 bp, 11 predicted proteins | sample TergutEmb28metaG_FD_89873 | JGI IMG/M metagenome (GOLD analysis project Ga0123357, IMG submission 89873) | Embiratermes neotenicus P4 segment gut microbial communities from Petit-Saut dam, French Guiana - Emb289 P4 | ecosystem: Host-associated > Arthropoda: Insects > Digestive system > Gut ...
TCATTACAGAAAAAACAGTGGCGGATGCCGTTTTAGACCGATTGCTGAATTGTTCGCATAAAATAATCTTAAAAGGAGAATCAATGAGAAGAAAAAAATATTAATTTTGTACTTGCCTTTTTTAACATATCAAAAAAGGATGACCTTCGGTTTGCCCTTCGGGATAAGGGGTGGGGTCAATATCGCCGGAATGGGGGTCAGCTTTGCCGGAATATGCAAATGTTACATAAGGTATCAATTTATTGAAAATTATCGCTTCTTCGCTGGACATATTGTGTAATGTTTCTAATGTACGCAAAGAAAATTTTCCTTTTTTAAGCGCTTGTCCGGCAAGAATCTTTGCCCATAATTCCTGCAAATTTTCATTTGTTATATTACCAACCGATTCAAAGAAGCGAATATACCAATCAAGGTCAAAATCGTTCCCGTTTGATATATTTTCTTGTTTGCTATCTTTTTCATCTTGTTTTTTTCTGTTTGCCTCAAAATACTTGTCTGCCTTTTCAGCAACTATAGCAAAGTTTTTGAGTTTATACAATTCCATATAAGACAAATCGCCACTCTCTATAAGTATATCTGTTACTTTCTTAAAATTTTCACCTTTAATTTTTGCAAGTTCTGTGAAATTGGTGTTATGTTTCATAAACAAAGCCGAGATTACAGTTGAAACCGTAGTGCTTAATGCAGAAGAAACGGTTGATAATGAATTTGTAATGAGTTTATCAAGCATAAGTCATGAGTTTTATTAGTTTGAAATTATAATTCCTAAATACTTATAATTTAAGTTTTATATTTACCTTAATATTTGATTTTCAATAACTTCAAGTGATTCGTTTATATCAACATAGAACGAGCGCTTTTTAGGTAAATTGATATTTTTTGCTACTTCCAAAGCGCTGTCTAAACATTCTTTAGCTTTTTGATATTCTTTCAATCCGATACAGGCGTTAGCTATATTATAAAAAAGTCTTGCAAAGTTGTAATTATTTGTGTTATTTTTGAAAATTTTGTAATATGTATTATACGCTGCAAAATAATAACTTAAAGCCTCTTTGTCTTGTTCCTGTCCATAATACACCAAACCTATATTTTCGTATGTTGCGGCAACTAAATAATGGTCAAATCCCATAGATAATTTATCAAAAACCTCTATTACTTTCTGATAGTAATATAATGCCTGTTTATATTCTTTTTGACGATAATGAATATGCCCGACATTATTGTAGGATTGTGCAACTCTTTCATGATATAAGCCATAGACATTTTTTCTAATCTCCAATGAATTTTCATGGCATGTTTTTGCCATATCATAAAATTGCTTACCCATTGCACTGTAACAACAACCCATATTTACATAGGTATTTGCAACATCAGGGTGTTTTTCGCCAAATAAACTCAATCTAATGCGTAATGATTTTTTACAATATTCTAATCCTATTTCCGGCTGTTCATATTTATAATAAAACTCTCCCAATGTGCTATAAATTTTTGCCAACTCAGGATAGTTTTCATCATTATACATTTCTAAATAAATATTCACTGCTTTTTTTGCTGCGCGTATAGCTTTTTGAATCCATCCTTTATCTTCATAAGATTCGCTAAGCCTGTAATAAGACTCTGCTAATTCGGTTTTATTCGCTTCTTTTAGTTTTTGAAAAATTATCAGCGCTTGTTTAAGAACAGTTAATGAATTGTCTATCTCATCATTAAGCCCATACACATCGCCTAAATGTTGGTATATTATTGCTCGCTTTTTGCTTACACTTGTATTTCTTATGCGTTTAATTCTATCCAACTCTTTTTTATAGTACTTAATTGCGATATTATACTTTCCTGCATTATGAAACAATGCCCCTAAAACAAATATCGGATTATCTATGGGATTATCAATTCTAAATGTACTTTTATTAGTAGTGGCGATAATTTCTGAAAAATTTTCAATAAAAACACTCAAATCGCCTAAAACTAAAATAGCATCATCATAATTACTAAAAGCATTTTTAACTTTGATAATATCGTTTGTTTCTTGCACATTTTTGAGATAATCCCATTCAAAAACATTTCCATTCGCTTTATATTGCCAATAGATTACTTGAGCTTTTTCATCGTCTTTCGTTGAATACCCAATATTCTGTATCTTAGGAACAATATCCATAACATCGGAACAACTATATCCAACAATAATTATTGTTTTATGTACATCTTTCTTAAAAATTTTCTCTACTAAAATATCAATATTGCTGATATTATGCTTGTTATTTATTTGGTCAATAGTAGTCCCAATGTCGGCAGGATTTGTTATACTGCCGTGAAGTTTAATAATATTTCCTTCAATCAGCGTGTTTTGTAATTTATCATAATCATTAGGATATGAGCACAAAACCTGTTCAGATAGTGGGGATATTTGTAATGCCTGTTCAAAACAAGTATCAAAATTTGTTGTGGCAATAAATTGTATTTTTTTGTTTTTGAGCAGATTTGCCCAAAAATAATGATTTTGTGTTGGTAGAGTATTGAAATTTTGAGCGAAAATAGTCAGAAAATCAATTTCAGGATTAACAAACGCTATATAGTTTTCAATAGTTCCTATTATCGCTTCAAAAGCAATGGGCAATTCTCCTCTGTCATTATCATTCTTTATCGAAAAAAAGGTTTTCATATCATTTTCATCACACCCAAATTGTTTAATTAAGATTTTAACAATAGTCAAGGCATCCGGAATCCCTGATGAAATAGATATTCCTGCGCCGCTTAATACGCCTGTTTCCCCATTTTCAAAATAAGGCGTTAATCTTTGAATAACATCCTCTACTTGTAAAATCATTAAATAATTGCCCAATTGATTACAAAATTACAACTATCTTTTGATATTACATACTTTTCTTTCAAATATAAAATTCTCAAAATAAATACAAAACCCTGCTAATCATCACGACCTGCAGGGCTTCTCATTATTAAATATTTATGAAAAAAAAATAGCTTTATTCCCTGATTTTTATTTCTAACCGCCTGTTCTTTTTACGATTTTCCTCGTTGTTATTCGGAAAAAGCGGCTCGGTTTTGCCTTTGCTAATTGTACTTATTCGAGAGGGTAGAATACCTTTTTCAACAAGATAATCTTTGGCAAGGTCGGCGCGTTCCTGCCCAATCTGCATATTCAACTCATCTGACCCTAAATCGCAGCAATGCCCTGTTATTTCGAGTATAAGCGTTTGATTTTCTGTCATGAGTTCAATATAATAGTCAAGCGCTGACTTCTGCTCGGCAGTTAATGAAACAATACCTCTGTCATAATCCGGCACATCCATTGATTGGTTGTATATTCGACGGCGTTCATTTGCCGCCTCAAGATAAGCTTGTCTTTCTTGTATTGCCATTGAATCCTTATTTTGCTGTTCTTCAGGAAATTCTATTTTGACAGTGTCTGCTGAAACAACGGAAGCAGTATTGATTTTTATCAAGTCTTCTTGTTGAACAAGTATATTATTTTCATAATACTCATCGTCATCCTGTTTAGACTTCGACTTCAAGTTTTTGTATGCACTCTTTGCATTTAACAAATCACGGCACCTAATGGAAAATGAAAATTTTACTTTTATTCCAAAAGCCAAAGGTGAAAGACGGTCTGTCAATACGCACGCGGTATTCATCACCGGTTGGCATGGCATATCATGGTTGTATTCCATAAACTGTTTTTTAGAATAATAATTGTTTAATACGTTGTTAAAACCATAATCCACGAAAACGCCTGTATAAAGAGCTGTACCGATACTTGTGTTCCATTTTACGCCGGTTTCAAACGTTCCCATAACTGAAACGCCCAAATCCAATTTTCCATTTTTCTCATTTATGTTGAAAACGCCATAACCTAAATCGTTCTGCCAGATTTCCGTTTGGTCGTAGGCTGGATAATAACCCGAAGCAGTCAAAACGGAGCTTCCGCCGCAATATTTTGCAAATACAGGTAAACCAAGTTTCAATCCAGCCGAAGCAAAAAACTTGTGATTACCGCCTGTCTGATATAAAACCGATATTGGAAGATTCAATATTCCGATAAATAACTTTTCGCTATAATTTTCGACTTTTGTATTGTACGTAATCGGATTATTGAGAATATCCATAGTCTCATAAGCGTTGGAAAAGTTGAACAGGCTGATTTTGTTTTTATAAAACGCATATTCCAAGCCTGTTGAAAGTCCCCACTTTTTACTCAGGAAATATGAATATCCAATCCCAAACCCATAGCCGAAACTGTTATCGATTTTACCGAAAATCGGACGGTTTTGCAGTCGTGAAATTCCGCCAGTGCCCCATAACGAAATTTCATTCCGCCAGTAGCTTGTTTCTATGTAATTTGCCAATGTCTCGTTATCATATTCGTCATAAACGGGCAAATCCGTTTCCTGTTTGTTTTCTGCAGTTTGTGCACATGCGATATGGGTAAACAACAGTCCCATAATCATTGCAAACATGACAAACGCTTTGTTTATTATAAAATGTTTCATATTCTTTGCTTTTTTCATTCAACCACTACTTTAATATCCTTCACATAATCTTTTGCCTTGAATTTCAGTACATAAACGCCTGATTTAGGAGGGAAGCCCACAGAGATAAGCGAATTTCCTGACATATTTGATTTACCGATATACTGCCCCAGCAAATCATAAATTTCAACGCTTGCATTTTTCAAGATTGATAAATCCTCCGTTTCAACCTGAATATTCGCTTTTGAATTTCGAGGAACTGGATTAGGATAAACTGCCACATTGACCGGTAATGACAAGCGGATAAAACGGTAAGGACAGGACAAATACCGCGTTCCTTCACTATCTGTCGCTTCTACCGTATATTCCGCTTTTTCGTCAATGTCGTCGCCGCCTGTGTAATAACTGCCGCCGTTATCAGCCTGTGACCCCTCTTTCAAGAGTTGCCCGTCTTTATACCAAGTGTAATAAACAAACCGGTAACCGCCGTTTGTTTCACTGTTATTGTTCACCAGCAGTGTGTGATTTGCAAGCTGCACAATCAACGGCAGACAGGGATTTGGTTTTATTTTTTCAATAAACCAAGTCAAATAATTACCGACGCTCTCATATTTTAAATTCTCCGCATTGTCCGTTATTTGAAAAGCAGAACTTTCCGAACCGTTTTGATATGCCTTTACAAAATCCATGCGGGAACCGTCCCAAATGTCAGAAAAATCAGGGATAATTTCTGATGAACCTTTCGCTGTGCCGGATATATTAATAAACCCGTGCCTGTAAGCGTCAGCTACAAGATAAATTTCTGAGCCTTTTTCACCTGTAAAATTTCCTGTAACCAGCAATGAAGCATTTTGCAAATACAATTCCACTGATTCTTTCAAGTTGATTTGACAGTGAACATTTACCGTATCCCCGCCGATGCTGATTTTGCCTCGCAAGTTGACTGGCTGCGTTTGCGCCTGCAGAAATAATGCGCTGAACAGTATCATGCACTGTAAAATGTAACGTGTTATTAATTTTTTCTTTTTCATATAATTACCTACTTATTATTATAGTCTGGCTATTCTATACAAATCAATTGTGCCCGACGAAATAGTTACCGAACCTGTTGCAGTCTGAAAACTGAATGTAATTGTTTGATTTGAAGTTGAAGGAGTATCATTGATGTAGATAAACTCAAATTGTCGGGATGGAGAGGATACAGGATTATTAATTACCTTTATGTTGCTGACATTTATCTGAACATATATAGTTGTGATTGAACTTGCAGACATGTTCATTCTTACACGAATAAGATATATCCCTCCGGGTACATTCATTGCGTTAAGCGTGGTTGCATCAAACCAGCCTGTCGCATTTACAGTACCTGTACTCATGGGGTATGACGTTTTTGTAACAACAGGAATAGCATCCTGCGATAAATTGTTTGCCGAAATACTTCCGCTACCAATACTGAATGTTGTACCGGACAAAGACAGTCCGCTGCCTGCCGAATAAGTTGTATTGTTATCGGTATCGGCAATCCAAGCTGTACCGTTTGATTTCAATACTTTTCCATTGTTTGACGAAGCTGCCGGAAGGGCTATTTTAGTCAAATCAATTGCCGCAGTAGCGCTAATATTTGCATTTGTAATTGTGGCATCTGCTATTTTTGCAGAAGTAACTGCTTTATCAGCTATACGTGCAGTTGTAACGCCGATGGGCGAAATTCCAAGAGTATAAGGCGATGCTGCTGTTCCGGCGCCCGAACGGACTAACCCGCCGCTGGCTGTTGCGTCGGTTACTTCGTTGCCTACAATGCCATCAACTTCAGTTGTCAAACCCAAATCAACAGAAGGAGCCCATGCTGTTCCTGTCCATTTCAGTACTTGTCCGTTACTTGCGCCCATTTGCGATAAATCGGCTGAAGCGATGGTCCCATCTGCTATCATAGCGCTGGTTATCTGTCCCGTACCAACGCTGAATGCATTTCCCGACAAAGTCAGTCCGCTACCTGCCGAATATGTTGTATTGCTATCGTTATCTGTATCGGCAACCCATGTCGAACCGTTTGACTTCAATACTTTTCCGCTATTTGTTGCTGCAGACGGTAACGCAATTTTACTTAAATCAATTGCCGCCGAACTGCTAATGTTAGCATTAGTAATTGTACCTGCTGCAATTTTTGTAGAAGTGATTGCATTATCAGCAATCATACCGCCGGTTATTTGTCCTGTACCGACACTAAATGCTGTACCGGTCAAAGTCAGTCCGCTACCGGCTGTATATGTTGTGTTTGTATCTGTATTATTATCATCGCCTGCAATCCATGCCGTTCCGTTTGATTTCAACACTTTTCCGCTATTTGAAGAAGCTGCCGGAAGGGCAATTTTTGTCAAATCTATTGCTGCCGAATTGCTAATGTTCGTATTCGTAATTGCGCCGGCTGCAATTTTTGTAGAGGTGATTGCGTTATCAGCAATCATACTGCCGGTTATTTGTCCTGCACCGACGCTGAATACTGTACCGGTTAATGTTAATCCTGCTCCTGCCGAATAAGTAGTATTGATATCGGTATCGGCAATCCATGCCGTACCGTTTGATTTCAGCGCTTTGCCGTTATTTGAAGCAGCTGTCGGAAGGGCGATTTTAGTCAAATCAATTGCTGCCGAATTGCTAATGTTCGTATTCGTAATTGCACCGGCTGCAATTTTTGCAGAAGTGATTGCGTTATCAGCAATCATACTGCCGGTTATTTGTCCCGCACCGACGCTGAATGCTGTACCGGTCAATGTTAATCCTGCTCCTGCCGAATAAGTAGTATTGATATCGGTATCGGCAATCCATGCCGTTCCATTCGATTTCAACACTTTTCCATTGTTTACCGAAGCAGACGGAAGCGCGATTTTACTTAAATCAATTGCTGCCGAGCCGCTAATGTTCGTATTCGTAATTGCACCGGCTGCAATTTTTGCAGAAGTTACTGCATTATCAGCAATCATGCTGTTGGTTATCTGTCCCGTACCGACGCTGAATGTCGTACCGGTCAAAGTCAGTCCGCTACCTGCCGAATAAGTTGTATTGCTATCATTATCAGTATCTGCAATCCAAGCTGTTCCGTTTGATTTCAATACTTTTCCACTGTTTGCCGTTGCAGAAGGAAGAGCAATTTTAGCCAAATCAATTGCTGCTGAACTGCTAATATCTGCATTAATAATTGTGCCGTCTAAAATTTTTGCAGAAGTGATTGCATTGTCTGCTATTTTGGTTGTGGTAACGTTGCTATCAGCAATATTTGAAGTTTTAACTCCATTCGTCACAATTCCCAAAGTATAAGGTGAAACTTCAGTGCCTGCGCCCGAACGGACTAATCCGCCGTTTAGAGTTGCATCGGTCACTTCATTACCGACAACACCATCCAACTCATTTTCATGAACAAGGTTTATGATATTGTCGCCTAAAACCGTATCATGAATATTTTCTGCTATATATTTCAATATTGAATCACTTAATAGCGTATCGGTAATATAATTGGAAACATAATTTATAATGCTGCCTCCCAATGTGGTATGGAAAACATTTTGGGCAATATTGTCAATTAACTCTGTGAGATATGAATTGTTATGATTGATCAGCGATGCTATATTATCCATTAAAGCCGAATCATCCAGATTGTTGTTGATGTATTGCATGACAGTATCTCCAAGCGCCAAATTTTCAAAATTTTTTGTCAGGTAATAAGAAATGCTGTCACCCAATTGCGTAGAATTGAAGTTTTGAGTAATGTAATTGATAATACTGTCCCCTAAAACAGTGTTGTAGATATTTTGGGCAAGATTATCCCCTAATTTAATAACCGTATTTTCTGCTAATTTATTAAAAGTAAGACTTTTGTCTGCAATCATATCCGTAGTTACGCCTCCGGCAGCTATTCCCAAAGTATATGGCGAAACTTCGGTGCCTGCGCCCGAGCGGACTAATCCCTCGTTTGGAGTAGCGTTGGTTACTTCATTACCGACAACGCCATCCAATTCGTTTTCATGAACAAGATTGATGATATTGTCACCTAAAACTGTATTGTGAATGTTCTCTGCAATATATTGCAGCATAGAATCGCCCAGCAGCGTATCGGTAATATGATTGGAGATATAATTTACAATGCTGTCGCCCAATGTAGTATGGAAAACATTCTGAGCAAGATTATCACCCAATTTTACAACTGTATTATCCGCTAATTTATTAAAAGTAAGACTTTTGTCGGCAATATTATCGGTTGTAACGCCTCCTGCAGCAATTCCCAAAGTATAAGGTGATACTTCAGTACCGGCGCCCGAACGAACTAATCCTCCGTTTGGCGTAGCATCGGTTACTTCATTGCCGACAACGCCGTCCAATTCGTTTGCGTGAACAAGGTTTATGATATTGTTACCCAAAACAGTATTTTGAATGTTTTCTGCTATATATTTTACAATTGAATCGCCAAGCAACGTATCGTTGATATGTTTGGAGATATAACTTACAATGCTATCACCAATCGTAGTATGGAAAACATTTTGAGCAATATTATCAATCAATTCGGTAAGATAAGAATTGTTGTTATTTATTAACGATGCAATATTATCCATTAAAGCGGAATTATCCAGATTGTTATTGATATATTGCATGACGGATTCACCGAACTGCAGTTTTTCAAAATTCTTTATCAGGTAATACGTAATGCTGTCGCCCAATTGTGTAGAATTGAAGTTTTCTGTAATGTAGCTGATAATGCTGTCCCCTAAAACAGTGTTGTAAATTTTTTGGGCAAGATTATCTCCCAATTTTACGACCGTATTATCCGCTAATTTGTTAAAGGTAACGCTTTTGTCGGCTATTCTTTCAGTTGTCACGCCGCCAGCAGCAATTCCAAGAGTATAAGGAGAAACTTCGTCGCCTGTGCCTGAACGGACTAATCCGCCGTTTGGCGTAGCGTCGGTTACAAAATTTCCGATGTAACCATCCAATCCGTTTTCATGAATAAGGGTTATGATACTGTCAACTAAAGCCGTATTTAGCGTATTATTGGAAATATATTGCAAAATAGAATCGCTAAACTGTGTATTACTGTCAACTAGCTGCAACCACTTTTTCCCGTCATTGATATAAACGCCGGGAATCAGGTCGCCCGTAGTAGCCGTGTTATACACAATCATCCCTTTTACATGAGATTTAAGCGGGAAAGCGTCATTACTGTTTTTCAAATTAATCCTTGGCAAAGCCAAGCCCAAAGTAGCATTTCCCGATATTGTATCGTTATCGGGATTTAGATCCAACACGGCGGATTTATTAGGGGCTTCACTGCCGCCAATCCGCATCTGCGCACTCGCACAGGTCATTCCTGCCAATGCAAGAATCAAAATAATAAAGATTTTTTTTGTCATTGTTTTAATGTTTTAAAATAAATAAATGATTAACTATTTAATTGATTTAACTGATTTAATTGATTTACAATTTTTCGCAAAACGTTCATTGATAAAGTTTTTCACATCTGATTCCGTGTAATATGCCTTTTGGTCGATACGTTTATACTTCAGCCAGCCTAAAGTCCTGTAGCGCTGTAATGTCCTCTTACAAATATTGAAAAGCAGGCATAAATCCTGATTATCATACAGCCGTTCCCCATCAATAGTTATTACTTTTGCCTGTTCTTCCGGCTTGTCAATTCTGCTCTCCAAACGATCGAAACGTTCCATAATACGTTTCATCCAGTCTTCAAAATCCTTACTGTCTATAAACATGGCAATTACGAGTTAATTTGTCCGAGAATAAAATAACTTGTATTGGACGGATCCCTGAGAACAATTTCCTTATCCCGCATGAACTTGATATAACTTTTAGCGGTGCGGTCTTTAACATCAAGAATCGACTGTATTTGTTCGCATAAATCCAGATAAGTACAGAATCGTTGCTTAGAAAAAATAGTCTTTGCAACGTTTGTAAGTTCGATTTCTTTCCGCTTTTCTTTTTCTTCCTTTGGTTTTTCGCCGGAATAGGTATGCATCCCCATGTCTTTGTTCCACGAAAACTGTACTATCGGTACATCCAGAGGACTGCCTTCGCGAACTTTCAATGCCTTGATAACTGATATTTGAGGATTCTCATCTTTTTCTATTGAAAGGATTGCCGCCGCTTTGCGCTGTAATTCCGATCCGAGATGTCCCCGAAGTTTCATGCCGTTTGGGATAAAGTGTAAAACGCAAACAATGCAGGTTTTATAGATTCCTGCCAAACGGTAAAGTTCATCTATTATGCCGATACTTTCCGCTTCATCATTTGCACAACGTACCAAGTCGGCAATGCCGTCAATAACCACCATTTGGATACCATCAAACTGATAATAATACTTGTCCATGCTTTGTACAATTGCCTGTATACGTTCTTTTCGCGACATGGAAGTCAGAGAGTATGCTTTGAAATAGTTGGGCATGCCGGTCAGATTTCCGCGTCTCAGGATACAGGAGATATTTTTATAAAGTTGTATTTCAGACTGTTCCGTATCATAAAGCAGGACAGCTTTATTTTGGGTATTGGATAAAATCGTTGTTCCTAACGTATCAATAGAGCAATCGGCATTACGGACAGTTCCCGCAATCAGGCTTCCCACATAATTACTTTTTCCGGTTCCTTCGCCGCCGGTAATGCCGAATAAGTTCCCTTGCGTTCCCAAAGGCACGCCATTGATTGAAATAAGCATCTCGGACTGAACGGGAGGATTGTTAAAGTCAATTTCGCATGGTTTTAATATTGCCATTGTTTCGGAATATAAAGTATCTAAAAATTCGATAAAAAGTGCAATAAAATTATCACGTGTATTTCCCATTTTGAAGTAATCGGAAATATCTTTTTCCTGTTTGGTTCCGGCAAGTGGCAGTACGAGCCGTTTTACGCCCAAATCCGCGAGTTGTTGCGAATGTCTGAGCGAAGCTTCCAGTCCGGTCTTATCCGTGTCGTAAAGCAAAACAATATGCTTAAAACGATAGGATAATTTCTTGATAATATACTGCGGGATATTGCTTGTTTCCGAATTGAAACAGATTGCATGAAAACCGTGAGATACAAGCGACAAAACATCCTTTTCGCCGCCGGTAATAAAAAGCGTATCGCCTTTGGCGGGAAGTTGTTCCAAACCAAAACAATAATTTTCAGGTAAATTTCCACCGTATAGGAAACGGATTTCCGAAAACGGACGGTAAATTTTTATATGTTTCTTGCCTGCATATCCGAAAATAGGTTCACTGTCAGACGAAGTGAAACAAAACGGTTTACCTTCGTTGTTTTCACTCTTAAATTCCTTCAATGAAAATACTTTACAGATTTTCAGTATTTCGGAAGTAATGCCGTACTGACACCAAAACTCCATTTCCTTTGCTGAAAAAGATTGTTGTATTATGAAATAAGGTTTTGTTTTTTTCAGGTTTTCAGGTTGAAAGGTTATATTGGGGTTCGATTCTCCAATTGGTTTGGGAGAAACGGAAGCAATAGTCGGAACATCATTATCAGACAACCCTAAATTCAAATCGCGGTTGATAATTTTCAGAATCTCTACAAAATCATTTGGATTACTGCAATTTAAACCTTTCAATTTCCCTACAATATCGAAACAGTCGCCTCTATAAGAGTCATTGCCAAAGTCTTTGAACTTGTATATACAGCTTTTTCGGTCAAAATAGATATTGCAGGAGGCTTTACGATCTTCATAAAATGGATTCCGAAAATTCTTCCCAAGACGCCAATCGGTAGAAATATAATAACGGAAAATTTCAAATCCGTTATTGGTCTTTTCCAATATGGTTTGTTTATTTAGCATGTTTGTTGAAATTTTCAATTAAAGTCTGTAAGTTTTCAGGATTGCTTCTTACCAAACCTTCTTTCAACATTCGACGGACTTCACCGATACTGTATCTCGGTTTTCCGGTTGTCATGGAAAAGTTGAGCGCCTGTCTTTTGCGAAGTCGCTGCAAGGTTCGTTTGCTGATATTCATGTATTGACATATTTCATGTTCATCCACCCATTCCTCATCATCGGAATAAATTTTTACAAACCGGGCAATTTTCTCCAATTTTTGGATTATTTCCTTAAATGCCTTTGATTCAATAGTTATTACGTCCATACGTTGTTCATTAAAATTTTTGACAAAGGTCAAAAGTTCATGAAAAATCAATTCAATACTAATGAGTAAAAAGGAAGATATTTAACATACATTAACTTCAACAACTCTCCTATGATGTTAATATACAGTTATATAGAAAAATTTAAAAGTCACAAAAATGAGAAAATGATATGGTTTATTCATTAGTTTTAATGAATTGATTCATATATTACCGGCTATTATCAAAAAAGATTTAAGATAAAGTCTAACGGTTATCAGATTCAGTGAGATGTTTCAAAAACATTTTTTTCAGTTTATCCAAAAATAAAGTACGGTCTCCGGTACGGCGAGTAATATCACTAAAGTATTGATAATAATTCGTTATAAGGAAATTGAAAATCCTTCCAACTTCCGTAAAAAGTTCTTTCAGGCTGATATTTCCATTATTGATGCTTCCTGCATCATGAAGGGAATATACCAATTCGACAAATTCAACTTGTGTTCCTGTCCATTGTAAATGATTTTCTTCTTTGTTTTTACTTTTTAACGGGCAATTAATCACTTTGTGTTCTGCAAGAATTTGTTTTCGAATCCAATGAATTTGCTCATCAATCAACTTAATTGCTTTATTCAGAAATTCTTTCGCTTTTTTTTTCTAAATCTTTTTCTAAGTCCAAGAGTTCTAAACGTGTATAAACTAATGCATTGAGGTATTCGTTATTATTTTTTATATTAATACTTTCCGATAAAACGAATGAAGCAAATTCTTCATATCCGCTTTTCAATACATGGATATCAACATCTATTAATACATCTTGAATTGACAAGATGAAGTTTGTGGTCATGAATCTTTTCATTTTATATAATTTTAGAGTTAATATATTTAATTATGTTGTTTCATTTTAGTGCTTTACATTTTTCATGCAATCACTTCGCAAATTTGTAAATCTTTACACAAATTTCACACATAAAAATGTTTCATTTATAGGCAGATTACATTAAATTGGTTAACAAAAAATAATAGCTTATGACAAAGTTGGTTAGCAATCTTATTTTAGGATACGCATCCTTAAAAAGTCGCTATTTTATTGACAATTTTTTAATACAATAATTACAACATGCTTATTTTTAATTAAATAAAGTTTAAAATATTGGTAAAACGGGAAGAATAATGTATTTTATTTTCAATATTCAAATAATCTATTCCGGATATGGCTGAAGATATAGCTGTCTTTGACGAAAATTCTAAAGATAGAACAGGATTAAAACAAAAATGTCAAGTTATATCAGGATTAATTAAAAAAATCTGTAAAGTTTTTTCAGGACGGGTCATTTTTTGGTGCAAGGTGCAAGCTATATATCTATATATATAACTTGCACCTTGCACTAAAGTTAAAATATTATTATTCAACAATTTTTTTGTTTAAAAAATTTATTGTAATTTTGAACCCGAATCATTTGTGGACATTTTCGTTCATCAAGCGACAAAACAGCGTTCTTTTAAGATATTTTTATTCGTTACCAAATCATTACCTGTTGTAATGATAGTAATGATAAAGTATTGATAATAAATATTTACGGCGGAAAGGGTTCGAGCCCCGTTTTTCGCTCACTCCCATGTAGAAAGCAAAAAAAGGGTTTTTAACCTAACTTTCTGTTAATTCACAAAAAGAGTCTGAAATTAACCTAATTTTTACCTAATTTTTCCAA
>Ga0123357_10006475_pt1 | contig 14301 bp, 11 predicted proteins | sample TergutEmb28metaG_FD_89873 | JGI IMG/M metagenome (GOLD analysis project Ga0123357, IMG submission 89873) | Embiratermes neotenicus P4 segment gut microbial communities from Petit-Saut dam, French Guiana - Emb289 P4 | ecosystem: Host-associated > Arthropoda: Insects > Digestive system > Gut ...
AACTGATGACAAGCAAATGGAAAGTACGATTATAAAAACAGTTAATTACAGTTCCTATTTTGGCGACAACTGCGTAGTGAGAAACGTAAATATCGAGATACCGCGCAATAATATTATCGCCATTATGGGACCTTCGGGATGCGGCAAAACTACTTTTTTGCGCGGTATTAACCGTATGCACGAACTGACGCCCGGCGCTCATGCCGAAGGACAAATTCTGGTGGACGGCGAAGACATTATGAAGCTGCACCCGATTGCTGTGCGGCTCAAAATCGGCATGGTGTTTCAGCGACCCAATCCTTTTCCCAACCTCAGCATATACGACAATGTCATAGCAGGTTACATGCTGAACGGCATTAAATTATCCAAACATGAAAAAGACCGTATTGTGGAAGAATCGTTAACCAAAGTAGCGCTCTGGCAGGAAGTGAAAGATTCGTTGAAGCAAAAGGGAACATTCCTTTCGGGCGGACAGCAGCAACGGTTGTGCATTGCGCGCGCAGTAGCGATGCAACCTGAGATATTGCTGTTCGATGAGCCTACGTCGGCGCTCGACCCCATATCTACCGCAACCGTTGAGGAATTATTTATCGATTTGAAAAAGAATTATACGCTCATCATCGTTACCCACAACATGCAACAAGCTGCGCGCGTGAGCGATAAGACGGCGTTCTTTTATATGGGAGAATTGATTGAATATAACAATACAAAGAAAATATTCATGAATCCTGATATGGAACAAACGCAAAATTATATTACGGGAAGATTCAGTTGAATTAATTCATAATCAATTCTATTCCAAATAAAGATAATCATAATGGATGACCGGTTTACTTCCTTTTTTCCCGATCAGCTCCACTGTTCGTTTACTGTCGTAACTCACTTTTCCAACGCCAACCGGCATTCCTTTTTCATCCATAATACGGACAATATCGTCTTTTTCAAAATCGCCATGCACGGAAGTAATACCAACAGGCAAAAGCGAATTGGCTTTCGCTCCCAACAAAGCTTTAGTAGCATTGGCGTTGATATGAATTTCACCTTTGGCAAAGCTGTCGGAATGGGCAATCCATTTTTTAATACCGGAGGAAGTTTTCTGTGATGGAAGAAAACGGGAACAAATCGCATCGGGCGTATTCTCGATGATTCGTTCAAGGATATTCTCTGTTTTCCCGTTAGCGATAATGACCTCAATCCCTTCTTTAGCTACTTTACGGGCAATCCGGTATTTGGTGATCATGCCTCCGCGTCCGAAAGTAGATTGGGTGTCATGGATATATGCGCTGATATCTTTATCTATATCAATTTCCCGTAGAACTTCCGGTTTCGACTCTCCGGGTTTTCCATTGTAGATACCGTCTACATTACTTAAAATGATTAAGGCTTCTACATTCATCATGGCGGCAATCATCCCCGAAAGCTCGTCGTTGTCGGTGAACATCAATTCGGTAACAGCAATCGTGTCGTTTTCGTTCATGATTGGGATGACCTTATTTTCCAACATCACGCTCACACAATTTTTTTGATTAAGATAATGGCGGCGGGTGCTCAGACTTTCTTTCGTAGTGAGCACCTGACCGCAAGCGATTCCGTGTTCTTTGAAAAAATCGTAATAACGGTTGATCAGTTTGGCTTGTCCTACGGCGGAATACAATTGACGGGCGGAAATATTATCCAATTTTCCTTTGACTTGAATTTCACTTCGTCCCGACGCCACCGCTCCGGAAGATATTAGAATTATTTCCAAACCGTTACGATGAAGTTCGGCGATCTGGTCAACTAACGACGACATTCGGGTAATATCCAAGGCGCCGTCTTTCCTTGTTAGTACATTACTGCCTATTTTCAACGCGATTCGTTTCAACCGATACATTTTTAACATTTTTATTACAGGTTATTATTCAAACGATTAAACTCAATGGTGCTACATAAGTTATAAAATTGTATTGAATTTATTTGCTGAAGTCAATTAAAACCTCTATATTTGCGCATATATCTAGAGTGATATCATTAAATTAAAGTAAAGCCGCATATTGTCGATTGGAAAACTCATCAGAAAAATATGTTATTCCGAGACAAATTTTACCGGGAATGGCGGGCCGCAGTCTTTTGACCAAGCATTTATGCTCAGCGGATTACAAACACGGTAAAGTTCTCAAATCTTGTCATAAGGAGTTTCTATCATATCCACGGTGCGGCTTTTTTTATTTTTTATATCCTACGGTTTGTGCCAATAAAACGTCTTGTTTATCACTCAATCCCAATAAGCTATGAACGGCATCCTTATTGACCGATCCTCGTACTACGCTAATTAAGCCTTCCGAAGCGCAATAGAGATAAATGTTCTGTCCAATAAATCCACAGTCCGTTAAAGCGGCGTCGCGATTGGATGCTTTATCCAGATTGGCAACATAAACCACATTCAGAGGAGCAACGGTTACAAAAGGTTGACTTCCTGTTTTATCCTGATTATCCCCTTTCACTTTCAGAATCAATTGTTGATTCTTTGCATCATAAAAATAGACACCGGTTTTCAAGAAAACATAGAGATCTATTTCCTGCCTGTCTTGCGAAGACGGAACGGTTCGTTTCGTTTCACGGTTAAATCCGTAAGCAGCCCATAACAAATCAGATAAAGTTTGTGAACTTAATTCTTTATCTGAAAAATCCCGATTGCTTTGACGTTCATTCAAAGCTTCCATCAATGGTTTTCCTCCGGTTTTATTCGGCGAAGGCAATTGAATGTCTTGTGCAAAACAAGATAAACTTCCAAGAGTAAATACTCCGATAATAATAACTAATCTTTTCATACATTTTTAATTTTATTGTTTAATAACTGTTGAACTAATTTCTAATGATAAACTTTGATCCCCTTTTTTTGTTTCTCCAAACTGTAAACCGATGACATGGTTTTTATTCCTTCAATTGCACCCACACGGCAAAGAATATCTTTTCGTTTGTTTATTAATAACAAGTGAGTTGCATTCTCAGGCGACGACTCATGACCGCTCCAATTCGTAAGCAGCAGCCTTCCGTCGGAAAAGTATTGAAATCCGGTCATAAAGCGTAAAGGTCTGTCGGGAATATCGGCATTGGAAAAGTCCCACACGATAGCGCCTTTCTTATCAAATTCGATGATGCGTGGGTTTTTACTTCCGTCGGGAAGCTTGGCATCGGCAACTGCAACCAGCGTATGACCGTTGGGCAGCCGAATTACCGAGTGAGCGCCTCCGGGCGTACTTACTTCCCATACTGCTTTCCCTTTAGAATCGTATTCTTTTACGCATTGGTCATTATAGTGCGCCACCAAATAATGGCCATTCTCTAATTTTCGCGCATTTCTTATAAAAGCAAATCCTGCATTGGTAACTCCGGCAGGCAGAATGCAAATTTCTTTTACTATTTTTCCGTCGGGAGCAATCTCCAGTAAACGTCCGAAATCGCTTTCGGCAACAAATGTGTTTCCATTTTTTAGTCGTTGACAGGCAAATACCGAGCAGCCGGACGAGTAATGAAAAATCGTATCGTTTGTCCGTGTCATTTCCAAAACTCCATTGCCGGTAGTAAACAAAATGTTTTCGTTGGGAAGCACCCATAAATCGTTAGAATTGGGAGCATCATGTTCCCAAACAAGTTTGCCGTTCTCCATAATATATACTTTGCCTCCGGTATAATCGGAAAACGCATAACGGTCGCACTGCGAATAGCCGCTTCTATAAACGATGCTTAATAAAAAAAGCAGTGTTAAAAAATGACGTAAATACATACACAATGATTCTATGGATGCAAAAATACGGGTTTTATTAAAATCATGCAATAGTTATAATAAAAATTGTGCTATCTTTGTGGAAAAAAGATGATCCCTCTTATACAAAACAATATTCAGCTAATTCAGGCTATTTTGCAAAAACATAGTGTGAAGCGTGCTTTTGTTTTTGGTTCGGCTTGTACTGATAATTTCAACGATAACAGCGATGTGGATATAATCATTGCTTTTCAAAAACGGTATTTCGATAATTATGTGGACAATTATCTTTCATTAGAATCGGAACTTTCAAAGTTATTGGATAGAAATATTGATCTTGTGGCTGAAGAAACCATTCAAAATCCTTATTTTATTCAGTCTATAAATCAAACAAAAACCCCTATATATGAACAATGAAATACAAAAATGGCTTTATGATATTTTGGTTTCTATTCAATCGATCAACGATTTTGTTGGAGATGTGCGAATATTTGAAGTATATGAATCCGACAAAAAATTAAGGCGTGCGGTTGAACGAGAGATCATGATTATTGGCGAAGCTTTAAATCGAATTAAAGCCATTGATTCATCTTTTGAAATTACAAACGGCCGGCAAATTATTGCAACCAGAAATAGAGTAGTACACGCATACGACGCAGTAAATAATGCCATTATTTGGGGAATTGTTATTAACCATCTACCGGATTTAAAAGCAGAAGTCGAAAAGTTTTTATCTTAAAAACATAAAAAAACACAAATATGCAAGATAAAAGATGTTGCGGATGGTATAAAATAGTGAAACAATTACTACTTTTTCCTCTGCTGTTATTCGCTTTTTCCCCGGCAAAATCCCAGCCTACCGATAGTCTTCAGGTTAGTTTGCTGACGGTCGCGCCTTATCCAAGAGCAGTCTGGACTATTTTCGGACATACCGCTTTGCGCGTTTCCGACCCGACTAGGAATATCGATTTTGTTTTCAATTGGGGCACGTTCGATTCCGAAATACCGAATTTCATCCTGTTGTTTATCGAAGGTAAAACGGATTATTTCCTGAGCGCCCCTCCATTCAAATCTTTTATGCCGGTGTATGTTTACGATCGGGTGACAATGATGGAACAAGTCTTGAATATACCGGATAGCGGGAAAGAAGCTTTAGTGGAATTTTTACAAACCAATCTTTTACCGGAAAATGTCGAATATCGTTACAATTTTGTTTTGGATAACTGCACTACCCGGCCCCGCGATATCATTGAGAAGTTTTGCGGAGGAACCATAATTTATCCCGAACAGAAACAGCCGGTTACTTACCGTCAACTGTTTCATCAATATACGCATCCGTATCCCTGGACAGAGTTTGGCATTGATTGCATTATCGGTAGCGTTGCCGACACATTGGTTACGCATCGTGCCGAAATGTTTTTACCTAAAAAGCTAATGGATGCGTTGAATCATTCGGTAGTAAAATATCCGGATGGTAATGAACAACCGGTTGTTCTTGCGTCCCAATCGCTCCTTCAATCGCCCGAATCTCAACCGGAGCAATTGCCATTTTGGGCTCGCCCGTTGACGGTAGGATTTCTTGTCCTTTTCCTGTATTCAGCCTTGGTCCTTATCGGATACATAAAAAAATACCGGTTTCGTTTGCCGTTTGCCCTCCTGTTTTTCATTGCCGGAGCAGGCGGTTGCATTGTAGCCATGCTTAATTTCTTCTCGCTGCATCCCTGCGTTCAATCCAATTGGAATCTGATTTGGCTGCATCCTTTGCACTTCATTGCGTGCACCGGTTTCTTTTTCCGGAAATCTTATCGGTGGATTCGTTGGTATCATACCATAAATTTTGTACTTTTGTCGAGTTTTTTGTTGGGATGGCATTGGATTCCTCAAGAACTGAATATAGCTTTTATTCCGTTCATCCTCTGTTTGTGGATTGTTTCGGTAGAGCAACTGATTGTTTTAAAGCAAAAAAGAATATGAATAAATGGCTGGCTTCTTTAATTGCTATTCTGGCGGTACACGGTTCGCAAGCACAACAGACGGCCGATCCGCCCAAACTGGTGATCAGCATTGTGGTGGATCAGTTACGAGGCGACTATTTGCAATACCTAAGTCCGACTTTTGGCGAGAGAGGCTTTAAGCGTTTGATGAACGAAGGGTTGGTTTATCACCGGCTTGAGTTCAAATTTCCAAACATAGGGACTGCAACTTCCATTGCAACTATTTATACCGGTACCTATCCTTATTACCATGGAATTGTTGCAGACAAAAACTACGATTTTGAAACCCGCCGCGAGGTATCCGTGATTCACGATGATGCGTATCTGGGTAATTACACAACGAATCATTTTTCACCTTTAGCGCTTTTGAGTTCTACCTTGGGCGATGAACTTAAAATTGCTTCGGGAGGACATTCGGATGTTTTCGCCATTGCCCCCGATGCCGAAGAAGCCCTTCTGTCTGCCGGAAAATATGCCGATGCCGCATTCTGGTTAGACGATTCCAACGGTAAATGGGCTACTACCACGTATTATAAAAACATTCCCTGGTATGTAGATCGATACAATACATCGCAAGCCATTGGAAATACGCCCGAAAAAATATGGACGCCGGCTCTTTCGTCTTATAACGGATTTCCTTATTCTCAGAATACAACGCCGTTCAGATATACTTTTTCCAAAGGAGAGTATGACCGGTTTATCAGAGTAAAGCAGTCACCTTTGATCAATACGGAAATTACCGATTTGGCAGCTGCTTTTTTCGAATACGAAGATTTAGGCAAACGAACCTATCCCGATTTTTTGGCGATCACCTATTATGCTGGAAACTATAAATACGGCAATCGCAACGATGATTTCGGATGGGAAATTCAAGATATTTACTATCGCTTGGATAAAGAAATTGAACGGCTACTCGATTTAGCGGATAAAAAAGTAGGGCTAAAGAATACCTTAGTTATTCTTACTTCTACAGGATATTACGATTCTGCCGTCAAGCTTCCGGAAGGATTTAAGCCGCAGGGCCAATTTTACCCGGATCGCTGTACGTCGTTACTTAATATGTACTTAATGGCCATTTACGGTTCCGGCAATTGGGTAGAAGGTTATTACAACGAACAAATCTATCTGAATAAGAAATTAATCGAAAATCAGAACGTCAAATGGGATGAGATTTTGCAGAAAGCAGCCGGTTTTGTTGCCAAGTTCAGCGGAGTTCAAGAGGTGACGACCGCCCAGCAATGGTTTGTCGATGATGCAGGTCGCTCGGTGGAGTTTCGCCGTGGAATGAATAAGAAAATAAGTGGAGACATATTTATAGAACTTCAGCCGGGCTGGTCTGTTATGAATGATAATCAAAACAATAAAACGGATTATACACGCAACAAAGCCATACTGTCGCCATTATTTATTTTCGGAGGAAACATCCGGAAAGAACAGGTTTATCGGGAAGTTCGCGCTACGGAAATTGCACCCTCCGTTGCATTCATTCTGCGAATCCGCCCGCCCAATGCAGCGCAGGAAGCGCCTTTGCAGGAGATGATGAGATAAAATCTGTCATCCCGCGCTTGACGCGGGCCCCCCTCAATAATTAGGGGATTGCGGGTCAAGCTCGCAATGACAAGTAAACAAGAATAATAACAAAACAAAAAATAAAATTTATGGGATTTAATGATCTTTTATCAAAAATGTTTGGGAACAAGGCCCAACGCGATTTAAGAGAAATATCGCCTTATGTGGAAAGAATTAAGGCTGTATATCCAAATATCGAGAAATTATCACACGATGAGTTTCGTGACCGGGCGAGAGCAATCGAGCAAAAAATAGCCAATGCGGTAAGTGAAGAAAAAAATAAAATTGAAGAATTAAAATCAAGTATTGAAAACCTGGAATTGGAAGAACGCGAGAAAGTGTGGGCGGAAGTCGATGCCATCGAACGAGTGATTTTAGACAAGCAGGAACGGGTGCTCGACGAAGTTCTTCCGGAAGTATTCGCTATCGTTAAAGACACCGCGCGCCGGTTTGTGGAAAATGAACAGATCGTTGTGACTGCAACCGACTTTGACCGGAAATTAGCGGTCACACACGATTTTGTCAGCATCGACGGCGACAAGGCCATTTACCTCAATCAATGGATGGCAGGCGGGAATATGATCAAATGGGATATGGTTCACTACGATGTGCAACTATTCGGCGGCGTCGTATTGCACAACCATAATTCGAAAAAATTCGAAAAAGACACGGAAGACCCGAAACTAAGCAAAAGGGTTCGCGGATACATCGCCGAAATGGCTACAGGGGAAGGAAAAACGCTGGTCGCTACGCTTCCCGTATTTTTGAATGCCATGACACACAATGGAGTGCATCTTGTAACGGTCAACGACTATCTGTCGAAACGCGACTCCGAATGGATGGGGCCGCTGTATATGTTTCATGGCTTATCGGTGGATTGTATTGATAAACACCAACCCAACTCCGACGCTCGCCGAAAAGCCTACGAAGCCGATATTACTTTTGGTACAAACAACGAATTCGGCTTCGACTATTTGCGTGATAATATGGCGGTCAGCCCGAAAGACCTGGTACAGCGAAAACATAATTATGCTATTGTCGACGAAGTCGACTCGGTCTTGATTGACGACGCCCGTACGCCTTTGATTATTTCAGGCCCCGTTCCGAAAGGCGACGACCAATTATTTGAAGAATACCGCGCCCGTGTCGAAAACGTGGTGAATGTACAGAAAAACCTGACCACCAAATTGCTGGTTGAAGCGAAACAAAAAATCGCTTCCTCCGATTCGGACACGCAAAAAGAAGGATTTGTCCTCCTCTTCCGCTCATTCAAAGGAATGCCGAAAAATAAAGCGCTAATCAAGTTTTTGAGCGAACAGGGCGTAAAAGCCAATATGCTGAAAACGGAAGAATTTTATATGCAGCAGCAAAACAAGGATATGCATATCATTACAGATCCTTTGTTCTTTGTCATTGATGAAAAAAATAACACCATCGAACTTACCGACAAAGGGATCGACCTTCTAACGGGAAATTCCGACGACCCCTTGTTCTTTGTCTTACCGGATATCGGACATCAAATCGCCGACATTGAAAGCGAAGGAGGAACCGATGAAGAAAAACAGGCGAAGAAAGATGATCTGCTGCAAAACTACGCCATCAAATCCGAACGTGTACATACCGTAAACCAATTACTGAAAGCGTATTGCTTGTTCGAAAGAGACGATGAATATGTCGTGATAGAAAACAAGGTGAAAATTGTGGACGAACAAACCGGACGTATCATGGAAGGCCGTCGTTATTCCGACGGGTTGCATCAGGCGATTGAAGCCAAAGAACGGGTGACGGTGGAAGCGGCTACTCAAACCTTTGCGACAATCACGCTCCAGAACTATTTCCGCATGTATCACAAATTAGCGGGGATGACCGGTACTGCCGAAACCGAAGCCGGTGAATTCTGGGATATCTACAAATTGGATGTCGTTGTTATTCCCACCAACCGCCCGATTAACCGGAACGATATGAACGACCGTATTTACAAGACGGCCAGAGAAAAATATGCTGCGGTGATTGAAGAAATTGTCAAGCTCCGGGATCAAGGGCGTCCGGTTTTGGTAGGTACCACTTCGGTAGAAATTTCGGAATTGCTGAGCCGTATGTTGACTATGCGGAAAATCCAGCACAATGTTTTGAATGCCAAGTTGCATCAGAAAGAAGCGGAGATTGTGGCACAAGCCGGGCAAACAGGGACGGTTACGATTGCAACCAACATGGCGGGACGTGGTACCGACATCAAGCTGTCGCCTGCCGTGCGCGATGCCGGAGGTTTGGCTATCATCGGTACGGAAAGGCACGATTCGCGACGGGTCGACCGCCAGTTGCGCGGACGTTCGGGACGGCAGGGCGATCCGGGCTCTTCAGTCTTTTTCATTTCACTCGAAGACGAACTGATGCGTTTGTTTGCTACGGAACGGATTGCCGGAATAATGGACCGTATGGGATTTAAAGAAGGCGAAGTCTTGGAACACAACATGCTGAATAAATCGGTGGAACGCGCACAGAAGAAAGTGGAAGAAAATAACTTCGGAATACGTAAGCGGTTGCTGGAATACGACGACGTGATGAATTCGCAACGCGAAGTGGTATATACCCGTCGCCGGCATGCCTTGATGGGCGAACGAATCGGTTTAGATGTCCTGAACATGCTGTATGATACGGCTCATGCCATTGGTGAACAATACGTGGATGCAAACGATTATGAAGGAATTAAAATGGAACTGTTCAAGACCATGGCTTTGGAAGCTCCGTTTACCGAAGACGAAATGAAAGGATCTAAACCGGATATACTGGACGATAAAGTCTTCAATGCGGCATTGGAAAGCTTCAAGCGCAAATCCGAACGAATGGCACAAGTGGCGCATCCAATCATAAAAAGGGTATATGAAGAACAGGGCGACCGTTACGAAAATATTGTTGTGCCGATAACCGATGGAAAAAGAGTTTACAATATCCAATGCAATCTCAAAGAAGCATATCAGTCGGAATCAAAAGATATTATCGTATCGTTCGAAAAAGCGATCCTTTTACATTCGATCGATGAAGCATGGAAAGAACACCTTCGGGAAATGGACGACCTGCGGCAGTCGGTTCAGAATGCAAGCTACGAAAACAAAGATCCTCTGCTGATTTATAAATTGGAATCGTTCGAGTTATTCAAAACCATGGTAGACGATATGAACCGGAAATCCGTCGCGGTCTTGATGCGCGGACAAATCCCCATGCGCGAACCGGAAGAAGTGCGCCAGGCAGCTCCCGAACGCAAAACGGATTACAGTAAATACCGCACACAGAAAGACGAAATATCGGAAAGCCGTCGCGTACAAGGCCAAGTCGCTGCCCGCGACACTCGCGAACTACAGAAAACAGCGCCTATCCGCGCCGAAAAAACAGTAGGACGAAACGATCCCTGCCCTTGCGGTAGCGGAAAGAAATACAAAAATTGTTGCGGGAGAGCGTAAAAAGTATTCATTATTTTTGTATGTCAATTATTTGTATTACCTTTGTGTCATTTACAACTAACACAATATAAAATTTATGCAAATTATAATTGACACTTCTGACAGATTAGTGCAAGCTGCAACTGACAATTTTACCCGGTATTTATACGATAAAATAACGTGGGAAGAGAGGTTGATTGCCATTGTAGGCGCGAAAGGCACAGGAAAAACCACCATGCTTTTGCAGCGTATCAAACGGAATTTCCCCGAAAAACAGAAAGCGCTGTACGCTTCGCTGGACAATATCTGGTTCGCTAAAAACTCACTGTGGGAACTGGCAGAGCAATTTAATGCCTACGGTGGCACCCATTTGTTTCTCGACGAAGTGCACAAATATCCCTCATGGGCGAGGGAAATAAAAAACATCTACGACAGTTTTCCCGATTTGAATGTGGTTTTTACCGGCTCTTCGATGCTCGAAATCTACCGGCAAAGCGTCGACTTGTCGCGGCGGGTTGTTTCGTATGAATTGAAGGGGCTTTCGTTCAGAGAGTTTTTGGAATACGAATATAGTCTGAAGCTGGAAAAACAAAGTCTTGCAGCTATTTTGAGCAATCACCGCGAAATGGCCAACAGCATTATCTTTGACTTCAAAATTTTGCCGGCATTCAAAAAATACCTGCAAATGGGCTATTATCCGTTCTACAAAAAGAGCAAAGGAAATTATTATTATGCTATACAACAAGCTATTAATAAAACATTGGAAGAAGATTTACCTGCGATAGAGCCGGTAGAATACGCTACGATTCTGAAACTCAAAAAAATGCTGGCAATAATTTCAGAAATGGTTCCGTATCAGCCAAACACCATAGCATTGGGCGCAAGCATGGAAACCGCTCGCCAACTTGTGGTAAAATATCTCTATTTGCTTGATAAAGCAGGTATCCTAATGTGTGTCTCCGACACAAAGGAGAAATTAAACGCCTTATCGAAACCCGAAAAAGTGTATCTCGAAAATACAAACATCATTTATTCGCTTGCAAAAGACAATGCCAATGCGGGCAATTTGCGTGAAACATTTTTCGCCAACCAATTGCGCGAAAAGCATACGGTGAAAATAGCGACCAATGGCGATTTTGTGGTTGATAATCAATATACTTTCGAAATCGGTGGTAAAAACAAAACGGGTGAACAGATAAAAAACACCAACAATGCCTTTGTCGTTGCCGACGATATGGAAAGTGGTTTTCAAAACAAAATACCGCTCTGGTTGTTCGGGTTGCTGTATTAAGCAAAAGAATTAGATTCCAAAAAGAGAGGGCGCTTAAAAATTCAAGCGCCCTCGTCAACCATAAAAAAAATTAAAATCATGCGAAACGACTATTTCCTAATGTTCAACTCTTTAATAATGGATCGGTAACGTTCTATATCCCGGTCTTTCAAATAATCCAATAACCGGCGACGCTTACCTACCAGCATTTTTAAAGATCTTTCCGTGCTATAATCCTTCTTATTTAACTTGAGATGCTCAGTTAAATGCGTAATACGGTAGGAAAACAATGCGATCTGCCCTTCTGAAGAGCCGGTATCAGTGTTAGACTTCCCGTGCTTAGCGAAGATTTCTTTTTTAGTTTCTGAATTTAAATACATGATAATGAATTACGAATTATGAATTAATTTCCAGGGGGCAAAGATAAGCATTTTTTTTTATAAAAATACAAAACAACAAAATCTTTTTGTGGTAACCATGTTTTTTATGCTATTGTAATTGTTAAAAAAAAACACCGCGGTGAATAGATCAAATCACCGCGGTGAATAGGGTTAAATCACCGCGGTGATAAGTTTAAATCACCGCGGTGATAAGTTTAAATCACCGCGGTGAAAAATAGTAAACACCGCGGTGATAAGGAGCAAACACCGCGGTGTTTTTGAAGGCGGTATCGCACAGTAATCACTCACTACAACTTGAAAATACCGGCATCTAACGAGAGAGTTGTTCATATCTCAATTAAAATGTTCCTAAAAATCAAAATATTTTGATTTTTAGGAACATTTTAGTATTTTTGTACTCGCAAATTATTTTTTATGAAACGGAAAATTTTAGAATCATGCGTTGAGTGGAAAGCCGGCGAAGAGCGTAAACCTTTAATATTAAATGGTGCACGTCAAGTTGGTAAAACTTACATATTGGAAGAATTCGGCAAAGAGCATTTTGAAAATGTAATTTACCTCAATATGGAAATTGAGGGCGATGTACGCAATTTTATCGAAAAAGAACTTTCGCCCCGTAAGATTATTCAATTTATAGAATCCGCCAAACGACAGGAAATCATTCCAGAAAAAACCTTGATTTTTTTTGACGAAATTCAAGCAAGTGAAAGAACTTTAACCTCGTTGAAATATTTTTGTGAACAGGCCCCCGAATATTACATTGTGGCAGCAGGTTCTTTGCTTGGAGTGGCTATCCATCGGGAAAAATACTCATTTCCTGTAGGTAAAATAAATGAATTTTATCTTTATCCACTTGATTTTGAAGAATTTCTTTGGGCGTTAGGTTACGAAAAATTAGCTGAAGAAATCAAAAAACACTACACCAGCAACGAGGCTATGCCCGAAGCGTTGCATCATGTCGCATTGGAATTGTATCAGAAATATTTTATCATTGGTGGAATGCCTGCCGCAGTGAAATCGTTTATCAAAACGGACAGTTATTTAAAAGTACAAGTCATTCAAAACGACATACTTAATGAATATATCGCCGATATGGCAAAATATGCTGATCCAGCTACGAGCGTGAAAATTCGTGCTTGTTACGATTCTATTCCCGCTCAACTTGCCAAAGAAAATGCAAAATTTCAGTATAAAGTGGTGCAACGAGGCGGTACGGCAACTATTTTCGGCGAGGCAATCGAATGGCTTAATCTAGCGAACATTACACTCAAATGTCAGCGTTTGGAACACGGATTTATTCCCATAAATGCCTATATGAATTTAATAAATTTCAAATTGTATATGGGTGATATTGGTATTTTGACTTTGCGTTCCGAAATTCCCTTACAAACAATTTTGTCAACCATTGAAACCGATAATACTTTTCTTGGGGCAATGACAGAAAATTATGTAGCACAGTGTTTTAAAACAAAAAATTATCGTTTGGCATATTGGCAAAGTGAAGGCAAGGCGGAAGTTGATTTTGTGTTGCAACTTGACGGAAAAGTACTGCCAATCGAAGTAAAAAAAGGCAGGAGAAATCGAGCAAAAAGTTTGGGGGTTTTTATGGAAAAGTACAATTCCGAATACGCAATACGCATTTCTAAAAAGAATTTTGGATTTGAAAACAATATAAAATCAGTGCCTTTGTATGCTGTTTTCTGTATTTGAGGATTGTCTGTACCAATAAAAAAACAGACGAATAAAATAATCTTGCTGTTTTGCTCGTTGAATGAAGTCAATTTTATCAGGCGCCGACAAGACTGTTTCAAAAATTAAACTGCTACGGTTTTCTAAGCATTTTTCTCTCTGTTTCTCAGCAAATTGAGCAGCTTTTAAAATCATT
>Ga0123357_10006476_pt1 | contig 14300 bp, 8 predicted proteins | sample TergutEmb28metaG_FD_89873 | JGI IMG/M metagenome (GOLD analysis project Ga0123357, IMG submission 89873) | Embiratermes neotenicus P4 segment gut microbial communities from Petit-Saut dam, French Guiana - Emb289 P4 | ecosystem: Host-associated > Arthropoda: Insects > Digestive system > Gut ...
AAACTGTAATAAATACGTTTGAAAAAAAAAAAAAAACATAAAATCAATGCATTTAGACATTTTGTTCTTGTCTTTAAGTAAAGTTTAATATTTCAGTAAAAGTATTTTGTTCTACATGTTTTCAGAACTGTCCAATACTTCACAGTTTGCGCTGCCCCATTTGGTGAACGTAATTTAACAAACATGGTTGAGCTGTGACTTCCTTTTGCATGAGTTTTCTCGCAGAATTTTGTAAGAATAGTTCATAATGTAATTAAATGACGTAAGGTGTTGTGCATCTGGAAACCATTGTAAGATTTAACTGATCATACAGAAATCGTTCCAGTGTACGTTCGGATGTGTTTAATTCATATTATTAGGACGAAGGGAGAAAGGGGGCGTTGGCACTAGTTTGCAACTAGAGACGGTCTTGTTCGGAGTGTTCACACCGAAATGGCTTGTAGCATTCCGTGTTGAATACTCTGTAGCAGTGTGAGGCTGAAATGCGTATATAGAGTACCAAATTGAACAGGCCGTAGCTGAGTCACGCTGAAGTGGATTTAGAGCTTGCTATATTCAATAGCCTGTAGCAGAGTCACGTTGAAATGGATTGATAGCATGTCATGTTGAACAGCCTATAGCAGAGTCACGTTGAAATTGTGTTATGGTTTGCCGTATTGAACAGTATATAACAAAGTCGACCTGAAGTGTAGTTCCAGCTTGCCATATTGAATACTCTATAGCAGAGTCACGCGTAATTGGATGAGTAGCGAGCCTAATTGAACAACATATAGGAGAGTCAAGCTGAAATGCATTTCTATTATTCCATGTTGAATAGCTTGTAGCAGAATGACGCTGAAATCGATTTGTAACATTCCATATTGAACAGCCTGTAGCAGAGTCACGCTGAAATGGATTTGTAACATTCCATACTGAACAGCCTATAGCAGGGCTCTCATTATACCGCACTGTAGCAACACCTTGGGACGAAGGTCGGATCGGATCGGATGCTGTAGCAGCCATCGAGAAAGCGTATTGGCAGACTGCTGGCTGGCTGCTGCTGGGCGGATAGAGGAGAAACCAGTGGCAGCGGCGAGGCGCACATAGCGCAGTGTGGGTTGCGGCACCGCAGGGGCAAGGCAAGTCTGGCGAAGGCCGAAGGACGCGCCGTTCCACATTTCAGTTACAATAATATAAGTAACGCGTCCGTCGCTGCTGTAAGCTTTAATGTAATGTGCTGTTTACAGTAAATAGTGTGAAAAGTGTATTCAATGCAGTTATCTGTAGAGTTGGAAAATGTAGTTGCCTTCTCATCATTGATACCAGAATAGTGGTTTAAAGTGCATCTTTCAGTCTGTGGACAGCTGTGCTTTAAGAAGCAGAGCTTTTATGTACACTTCTAAAGGACACCAGTGACGTGGTTGTGTGGTCGTAAGTATCAAGTGCTCTGTGTTTGTGCATCTGTGATTACTTATGCACGTGTTCTTCTTATCAGTAATTGATACATAGAATAAATTTCTGCTGTAGTACATTTCATGTTGGTAATGTCTCCGTGGTGACATTTGTACTATTTTAGTCCATCGCGAACGAAGCATATGGTCGTGTTTCAGTATCACCTCAGCCACAGTCATCTTGTAGGCCAATCACACCGTCTTATTTGACGGATTGTCACTGCGAGAAAACTCCAAAATCAGCGAAGGGTGTAATGAAACATTATTTACGTCATTACAGATGTAATTAACGCAATGCGCTCGGGGTTTAAAACATTTTTAAAGCGTGGCTTAACCCTGTAAAGTGTAATGGTTACTGTATTGTACCATCTGAACTAAGATATAAAAATGTTTTCTTAAAATAACGGTGATTACTTCCCTTGGCAGCATTAGCCGACTAGTATGCATAATGGAGACATACTTCGAGGTAGGAACTGAACTTGTATATGCTATTAAGTGTTAAGTGTTAGATATTCGTAGATTATTAGCTAAGTATTTTGAAAACACAGCTATATTATGCTCTCCGTATGCAGTGACGCGAAGGACGGAATGCTCTGTGACGATTATGCAGGCGCTGGCATAATCATTTATCTTTGCACTCTGTCAGACTTAGTGGCGTTCAGTAAAAAAGTAAAAGGTTTTATAATTCCGTACTCCTTCTATATTCAGTATGTGATATTTGTGAATATAACCAGAGTGTTATGGTAGGCTGTACTGCATTAGTGACTTATGTTGGTTACTAAAGGTTATCTCGTGTGAATTGCATATGGCAGAAAGACTAATTATCAAAAATGACTGTCGATTTTAGGCCAGATGCAACGGAAATTCTTTACAGTCGACGGCCATTTTGTGGTAGAATTCGGCGAAGGTGGAGCAGCCCCCCTTTTTTTTTGCACTTTACCTTTCTTCAAGAAATTGGGATGCAGGAGCTTGGTATGAACGTGACTGTCCACAAGTGTATTTCGTAATGAGATATTTTATTGTATTTTAAACACGTTATTTTATTTTCTATTATCTCAGTCGGTAAAGGGACTGGGCTACAGGCTGGACGACCGAGGGTTCGGGGTTTGACTGTCGTCAGGACCAAGTGTTTGTTCTCTTCTCCAAAACCTGGCATATGAGCCTGGAGTTCAAACAGCCTCCTGTTTAATAGGTACGGGGTTAAAGCGAGTGGAGGGAGGGGGGTAGTGTAAGCTGACCTCTCCCTTGTAGTACTGAAGTTAAAAATGAGTGGCTATATACCTCCATTCCTGCACATACCTTCATACCTTGGTGTTTAGTTAAGCACCACTTTATCTTTTCTGTTATTAAAATATGTCTTGATGTCCCATTTTTCCAATGCAGTTTGCTCACCTTTTACCAGTATGATTTTCCAGTAAAAATCATTAATTTCACGTCATAATTGATTCTAGGTTACTAGTGGTGTCGAAAGGTATTTGGACATCACATACATGCTGCTCAAGAGGACCCGTTTGTCCAAACGTCACAAGTTGGAAATTATTTTATTATTGCAATCCGTTTTTTTTCCGTCCCTGTGTTTCGTCTGGGAACTTTTTACAGTTTATTGCAGTGAAGTTTGGTGTTCGGTCTATGTAACAGGAGTTGTATTTGGGATTAAATTTTTCAGATCGGTGCTGTATGTAAAATCTGAAAGATAGTTTGTGTAAAACGTTGATGCCTGCGTGTACTCATTTCGACTGTTGCTTCTTTTCAGCTGTAGTCTCAGTGTTTTGATAAAAGAGTTTACGTATTCGTTGAGCGGGGCATAACATTCGTCACAGTAAAACAGCTCGGTTCAAGTTTCAAGGTCAACAATTGTCTGAAGAAGTACCCGACCGAGTTGGCTACTGCTGCTGAGATAGAGTGCGCGCGCTCGCATTTGTTGCATTGTTTCGTCTGCGAGCTATTTGTATGTGCGATTTATCAACACGTTATGCGTGGCTAATATGATGCATATTTCAGTACGCTTTCAGCTCTTTGCATTATTGTGTAAGTATCTATATGTGCCACCTTTCTTCAAAACAAATCTCATCCTATGGACTTAAGTTTTAAAGTATGTTATTCGCGAACATTATATTTCACATTCAGTATTTGCACAGGGAAAAGGCAAATGTAAAGACATCCCCGTACACGCCATGGAGGCGTGTAGGTGTGGAGGTATAGCCCCACTCATTCCTAACCGCAGCAATAGGTGGAGGTGGGTGGTCAGATTCACACCCCGGCCACTTTACCCTCGACGAAGGAGCCCCCAGTTCCCACTTGAATGGGAGGCTGCTTGGCATCCAGAACCGGTCTCTGGAAATTTTTGTAGAAAAGGTAAAACATTCCCCTGTCCGGTTATGAACTCCGGATCGTTCAGTTCGTAGCCTAATCACAACGCTCAGTACGCTGTCCCGGTCCCTCACGCACTTGACTCCCATAACATATGTTCATTTTGGTTGCCGTTTCAGGACGAAGGTGATTACTGAACGTATAGTGTTGAAGGCTGTGTGAGATTTTATGTATTGCACAGTACTGAACAGCAGGGGCCCGTAAATTTTTCAAAAGTGTTGGAGCCACATCAGAATTCTAGCAACAGAGGGGTGACGTGAGGCATATTCCTTTCTGACGGTACGTAAATATTAGGCACTGCCGTACAAAATTCAGGTCGCCTGGGATTTGTGTACTCCTGCTTAAGAGTACAGTGCGTTCTGGTATCACGCGTTTCGTTAAAGCGAATTGGCTAGAACGCGGTTAAATAATAGGTGAACGCAGTTTGTATATCGCGAACTTTCTCGTAGGCGTGTTGGCTGTTATGCGATTGCAGCGACCTTTGTGAATATGCAAGGTTGGATAACGGTCCAAATTTTTTGTGATCTAACCTTATTTTTATTACGCAGTGTTCGTAACGCGAGGCCTCACAAAAGCGCAACTATCGCGTTATTGCGGAACTGACTGTGTACTTTTCCCCACAGATTCGCTGTGGATATAAGCGGTGGCTTTAGAGGTATTGTATAAGGATGAACAATATGCTGGAGAAAGTGCATTCGTTTGTATTCCTCCTCCCTTCCTCATCCCGCCGTCTGCGATCCGTAGTGGGTGATGATTTTTATGTATGGTTTTGAAGTTACGTAATTATGAGGAGAGTTACACACCATTCAGATCCGTGTTAGGCGAGGCCTTCACTATTTCTTCCTGGTCATAACAGTGTGTGCTGTGTCGCGGTGGCAATAAGCCTTTTCTGCCGGGGTAGAGTGGATTGTATCGAGAAAGATTTTTATGGTTCTTACGGTACTTTCTGGTGCTATTATTGCATCATTATTTGTCCAGATATATAGGATCTAAATGGAATTTATGCCCCACTATCGCAGTTTCCTTTCAGCTTTTATCTCCGTGTAGATAAACGTTAGGACTGGTGGAGTTAGATAGTTGGTTGTTGTATGCAGGCGTAACCAGTTCGGTGTGTTCTTGTCGGTGTGACGTAGACTTAACCGTTTCTAAGAGTAATTAGTGTTTGCTTTTGTTTGACAGCGGACTCTACTGCAGCGAGTTGTCTAGCCTTGGCTTATTTCGTTGAAGAGCAGACTCAGTTTCCAGTTGTATGAATTTTTCGCGCAACTTTTCGCTGTACGATAATTTAAGTGACGCGAACAGTGTCCAGCAGAATTCGAAGCAAGAAGAAACATGGTTCAGTGACGTTCTTCATAATTCTGTGGTAATAAATGTGCATACTTGCAACCAGAGATTTACCCGTATTAGGCTGTGGAGTCCTGTTGTGTAGTGAAATTAGTTCACATCCATTGTCAGGTGTGTATTTCTATCAGATGCATGATGAGCATGGTTGTGTAAGTACTGTCTTTAATAACATTTAACTCTGCAGTGTTCATTTAAGCTTACCAGCATTGTGTTGCATTCCTCTTCAGTATCAAGGGAAATGTTGAGCGTGTCAAGTTTTTCAGTTGCACAGAAGTTCAAAATTATTTGTGCAACTTTGAACTCTTTCAGGGTATAGGAAAATAAGAAGGGTCGCGTATTTGAAAGAAAATTATGCCAGATGATGCAGAAAAAGACCCAGAAGATGTCTGTAATGTTCTACCTTCAACCGGTAGTTCAAAAGTTCAGTTCCTGTCCTTTTGTGTGCTGTTCATACCCTTATACGTAAAGGCGTAAATTATAATCTAATTCCAGAAATCAATTGACCGCTCTAGGTAACTCAAAACTTGACGCTGCACGTGTGTACGTATGTCGTCATTCTTGTGTTACCATTGTGTTGTCTTGGTACAGTAATTTCTTTACGAAACCTGCAGATTTGCCGCATGGAATTTTGTTTGGAGTGTGAGATGCGCAGCCCGTGAAGTTTCTTCTTGGCGTGGTAAAAATTTAGACAGATGTTGTGTGGATCGATTGCTGGCAGAGGCAAGAGATTTTTATCTTTTCAAAAGCACCCTTACCTCTCTGGGGCCTCCTCAGTCTGCTGTTCACTGAGTCCCGTGGGCTATTTCCCCGGGAGCAAAGCAGCCGGGCCGTGAAACTCGCTACTTACTTATGTAGTGTAGAGGTTAAGAATTGATGGACCTGTACCTCCTTTCCCTATATTCCTTCGTGGTGTAATGCCTAATTAAGCACAGGTACTTCTCCTGTGCCTTTACCTTTACCTTACCTTTACATTTTATCCAAGTTACCAGTTTGCTGCAGTATTTGTTATGGTTGTGTGACAACACATTTGCGAAGCTCCGTACTCTACAGTTACCATGGAGCAGCGTCCTCGACAGGCCAGTACTCGTTTTGCATAGCTAATATTCAATCATCTCGTCAAAATATCTCCTGCTTTATGGAATCCGAAAGTTGCCGACTTCACAAGAGCCTAGCTTCGTCTAATTTTTTTAAAAAACTTTGTATGTTCCATACCATGCATTAAAGGGATATTTCAGTTAACGTGATAAGGCAACAAATGCACTTATGTAAAACATGTTTGTCACATACTCTTCAGACCAACGTGTTTCATTGGCTGCCGCGACCATCATCAGGGTAACCGATCATTTGTTTAGAATCTTGTCTTCACTTCTACTGTATAAAAACGTAAGGATTAAAACATACAGAACCATAATTTACTTGCTTTTTATGAGTGTGGAGGACGAGCATAGCCTGAGGGTGTTCTTAAACAGGGTGCTGAGAGGAGTATTTGGAAGTGGAATGAAATAAGAGGAAGCTGGAGGAAATGGCATAATGAGGATGTTCACGATTTATGCTTCCCCATAATGTTCGTAGGATTCTCAAATAAAGGAGGGTGAAATGGGCGGAGCATATGACTCCAAGGAAGAAAAGAGAAACGTATAGTGTTTGGCGGTACACCCCGAAGGAAAGGGTCAACTTGTAAGACTTGGTGAGAAGGTAATATTCAAATGTATTTTGAAGTCGGATTGGGGGGTGTGGACTGCAGTACGTGGGGTCAGGATAAGGCAAGTGGCGTGTTGTGGTGAATACGGTGACGAACCGTCGTGTTCCGCAGATTGCGGGGCATTTCTAGGCTTTGCAAGCGGGAACGTGCTTCATGCGGTTAGTTATTAGACAAGATCTTGCCACTGGTCATTGCATGAATCCACTCTACATCCTCATATGCCATTTCATCAGGACGCCTTTTTATATCAACTACCCATCTACGCCTAGGTCAACCAAATGGTCTTTCGTTTCCGACAGATGCACTTCTGTTCCGTCTCATGCGTGCTACATGTGCTGGTGTGATGTGATAAGTCTGATAAGGTGAAAAATACAAATACTGAACCTTCTCTTGAGGCAGTTTACCACAGTACTTTGCCTACAGCAGCGGTTCACCTGTTCTTGTAGATATTCTTTCTGTCGTTATAGGCAGATCTTCATGGAAGTGCAAATTTGGGAGAACCTGCTGCCTGCTTCTTTCGGGATAGAAGACTGTAGCAGCGGGTTTTTCCAAAACGCTGCTAATCGCCTACCTTACAGCACAATATCAAAACCCATGAGGCAGCAGTCTACGTATTCAAGTTGAAATGTTCGTTCCAAGGAGGCGTAACTTATTTTGCGTGAAGTAATAGGGTGTAACAAGTGACATTGGCTGTCTTATCAAACGGCTCGATACTTAACGGGGAGTGCCATTCTGATAAGAATAAAGACGTTACAAGCTTTCACCAGTGTAGTAGGTGTTGTGTGTTTGCTATTGGCCCACATGGGTTTGAAGAGTAGAGGAATTTTCATTGTCAGCTGTAGTGGACAAGGAAACAGCCTTAGTCTAGTGTAGACGTACGGCATATCATTCCACTATTGACATCTTGTAAGGGTAGACGCGGTTTGCGGAACCCAATCACACTGCTAGCTGTATGAATGGGTACAAGTTACACTTCCGACGCGAAAGTGTGGAGTTGCTAGTTTGAGTTCAAACACATATACCAGCCTCTGCTTCACTCAAAATTCCGAACATGCGTTGGAAACCTTGTTATGTGCATGAAAGACGGTATCTGATATCTACCGATTAGCTTTCAGCTTGCAGCTTTGCTGTAGTGCATCTGGTAAAACATGCTGTTACACCAGGGTTCGGCCATCGTGTTGTACTCGTAGATTAGAATATTCAGGACGTGCTCTTGCGTTTTCTGCTATTGTTCATGTTTTAAGAATATTACATGAGTCCTGTGCAGGTCAGGTGATTGTTTTATGATTGTAAGAGTTCCGAACTTACAAATGCTTGAATCACATTTCCTGATTCATAGTGGCGTCTCAAAATGATGGTCGTTTGCACAGTGGCTGTGTTACTGCTGACTTAGCGAGTAAGATATTCACCAAATGGGAAAGTATCACCCGCTGGGAGTCTTTAGATGTTATTTAGAGAATATGAAATTCAAGTTTTCTGAAATGTTCACCGTGTCGACTGATAACTAGTTACCGATGTTTTGAAGAATCATAATACCTTCATTTTCAGGGACTGACATTCCAAGAAGAGTCTGTATACCGGTCGACACGATGTAACATACCAGAAGACGTGAGTCTTGAGCATCATCGCTGTGACAACTGACATTTCGCGTAGAAAATGTGACTTGAATTGGGTGGCAGAGGTCATTTTGTTGTAGGTAGTGTGAGAGCATGAATCGGAGGACGAGATCAAAGACATGCTCACTGTTTGTTACGTTTTAGTGGATGTAATAATTTTAGTGTTGTTTGGTTGGTCTAAAATTAATTGTTTCGTGGGTAAGTTGGTTGTGGGTGTTGGGGAAAAATTATTTTTGGCAAATGGTAGCTAAGTCAGTAGTTGATTTGTTGAATAATATCAAGGAGAAAATGCTTTTTTCAGAAGACTAAAAAGGTAAATATTAATTTATGTACAGGAAGAGAAAAGGAATGTTCTAGGTAATTACGAAGGAATTTATGTGCATATGGTAATACGTGTTTCTGGAATGTTGGTATTAAGTTAAAAGAGTTAGTGGAAAGGTAAATATGTATCTTTGAGCATTTTGTTAGTGTGGGATATATATGTCAGAAGCCTGAGGACGTGACATGTTTTGCACACCGCGAGATTGGAAAGTTAAATTTTACTTTAGTCTGACCTGGATGGTGAGTTTTGATGTACGCAGCTGCAGATGACGTGGGGAGTGGACGTTTTATTTAAAGCGGATTTTGGGTGGTATCTTGAAATGAATGTACCATCGTCTAGGATATGACGCCGTGTAGAGTGATAAACTAACCTGTGTTTCTGAGGTACGTACTACCTCCATCTTCAGCGTGTCCTTAAGATGTAGTCATTACGTTTCTCCGAAGCGTCCCTACATTTCTACCAGACTACGCGACGTCACGTCTCAGACGACAGTAACTTCGTTGGGCTGCAAGACCCTACTCTCACAATATTTTAAAGTTTTAATTAAAAATAGTTGTTTATTATTTTAAACTTATTATGTACGATGAAAGTGACAGGTTGCAAAAGTGAATGTGCCGAAAATCAATTACGGTGCGTTTGGCGGGTTGTTGTGGATGAGGGTTGATAGACGTGGAGTGGGGAGTGAAGATGGGATGACGAATGTAATACTTAAGACAGTTAATTTTGCGGTGAAGAAATGACTAGCTGGAAATAATAAATTGCTACAACGGTTTTATGTCATGTGATGAGTGGGAGAGATAGTGGAATGAAGCAGATGACAGTAAAGCGGTAAGGGTTTGTGTGGTGTGAATGTAGTGGATAGGAGGAATGAAAGTGCAGTATTGGAAGATTTATTTATGTAACGTGGAATGGATCAAGAGACTGGGGTTAAGCGGGAGGGTCTTGAGAGAGGGAGGAGAAGTGTTTTATTTCACGACGCTGTCAGTTTCTAAGATCCTGTAGCGTCGGCGGTAGATGAAGTTGAGATGAAGCATGGGTGGTATGGTACTGCAGGGACGATCGAATCACTTACGGAAATATCTCCCATTGTCGCTTCGTCGAATATGTAATAGGTGATTTAACCCCACTCTTTAAACTACAGTCGATGTGTAGCATCAAATGAGACGGGATATGTGTTTTGGGTAAGCTCTTCAAGGCTACTGATCATGGACGATGGTTTACCGTCACACAAAGTGGAGACCAAAGTGTCTTTCTAGTGTGACTTCGGTGCTGTGTTTTACGTAAACGTAAGTATTTGGAAATAATCGTAAGGTTCTTGTCAAAACCTGAAGTCAGCGTCGGTCAGCGTTAATAAGCACTGAAAAAGGAGGAGCTTTGGTTACTGGCGAAAGTAAGTTTGTAAATACTGACAGTTTCTCTACCGAAAATGTAAGTTTTATTGCCTGTTACAACAGTTCAACATTAGTGGTTTAAAGGGGGACGTGTTTTAGTACGATAACGCCGTGTTGACATTCCAGAAGATTCGCATTCTTCGGCAGCGCCGGTGTGTGGATTAAAGCCTGGTGTCGTATGGTGCGATGTCTCCTACTTACATATTTGTGCGATAGAGGGAGATAGAGAGAGCGCGCGCGCGAGAGAGAGAAGGATACTGGTAGATTGACAGACATTAAGTGATGTAGGACAGAATCTGTAGGAGGGTACTTAGTTCTACGACAGTGAACGAAAAATATTACAAAACACTAAAGGGATGTCGCCTCTACGAGATTCGAAGTTTGCACAGCGGTGTTCCTGAAGATTCAAGTCTTCTGGGATGTTACTCTGTATCGTTGGGTGAGCAGTTCTTGACGTGTCGAAGGATCATAGTCCCTTGTCTTCGGGGCCAAGCAGTCAAGTTAGTCTGCTGGTTGACGTGGCGTGTTTGACCCCTAAGACGAAGGCACTGCGATCCTTAGAAACTATGGGAACAATTTGACACAGCGTAGCAGTCCAAAGACCTGAATTTTCAATCTCGCCTCTTTTATCTCTCTTCCCCCCTCTTTCCATACACACCTTGGTGCGAGGTGTACAGAATGATAGGGCTTCTAAACATGTTTACCTAACCGCCTAAACTGAATATGGGAGTTGCTTCAGGACTGGATGATTGTTACCTTCTGGTGCCAAGTCGTGATTGTATGGTGCGTGTCCACAGCTGTGCCTTTACTTCGGTTTTCGTCTGAAATCCTCGAGCTCAAGACGCATTCTTTTAAAGACATTCGTTATGTGGTGGATACGCTGTTTAGTGTTGGGAATATGTAGCTTCGAATGATATGTTGAAGAATTATTATTACAAATTCGATCTGAGGCAGTGAGCCGGGTTAGCGTGGTCGGTATAGTGACTTGGCTAACGGCTGCACGTCCCAGTCGAATCCCAGCTGAGGTAAGACAAGTTCTAATGCTCACCTACTCTCCTGTTGAAGGGTTACCGAGGTTATTTTCCGGTGGTAAAGCGGCCCGTGCGCGAAGCTCACCACTCACCTTCATCTAGTGTCGCGGTTAAGAAAGAGTGGAGATGTACCTTTACAATGAAGGCATGCCGCCTTCTTGGCGTGGACAGGGGGAATTTTACTTTTGAATAACGTACGCAACACGTTGCAGCACTTCAAGCATGGCAAGGAGAATTTAATTTTGCCACGTTTTCTCATGTGCGGCGCAATCGTGTTTTAAGATTCCGGTCTGGTATTCGATTCGATTACCTCCAAAATGTGAATCGAAAGAGTTGTTGTTAACGCCTATCCGCTCGGCTGCACGCGTTGCAGATGGTGTTAATTCGCCTACGAATTGGATTTCGAAGTATTGGACAAAAGGCCAACCATTGTCTGTCACGGCCAGCGTTCTGTGTAGAAGCAGCAGCAAGGGAATGGCGTGGCAACGAAGTATGTGACGAAGCAATGGACTGGGCCTTTCTTTTTTTATCGGGGTATGTAAGTTAATATCTCATGCCGCGAAGTTGAACATTGAACCTGTACTAGACCAGAGCTTCAAACTTGCGTGTACGATTTTCATTTAGAGAGTGGCCTGTACCGAACATTAAAATTCCGTCCCAGTCCAGCAGAAACTCTCTAAGCGACTGACTGACAGACTGGCTGGCTGGCTGGCTGCTGCTTTCACTGACAGTACAGCAGCATAAGTTGCTCCTTTTCTGATCCTCGCCTTTACGTAATCTGAAGAGATAATCGTAAATCTGTTTCGTTGCGCTCCTTCCGTTATTTCTTGGCGGCATTTAAGTAAAGAACTGATACTGAAGGAGAAACAGCAGTTTTAAGAAATGTGCAAGACAGTCCCTGCGTGCATAGAGCATGTAGTATTACCTACGAATGTCATTCAGTATCAGATCGGTGTTTGACTGAGACTGGTGTCGAAATGTTGAACGTTGGCCGTGCTATTTTTGTAGAAACAATAGACATCCCTTACCGGGAGGTGAAATCAATAGCGTATCTACAGAAAGAGGTAGGGGTAATTGGGGCATCTCTGGCACTCCTCTCCTCCAACCTGCGTCTCATCTGAGTTCTCTTTCATTTTTACGTTTCATGCACTGCTGTGAGGCGTACGCAGGCTGTTAAATTGGATATTAGAGTACAAATTTATCGAGGTTCATATTACGTTTCTATGAACGATTACATTTTGCCAGTCTCATTATGTAAATAGAGAGACTGAATGGATAAAAAGTTAGAAATACAAGTATTTACTGCATAGATCTGTCTTAATATAACTTTCCTGTTCTCCAAAAGTAAGAATAAGATTCTGTCGCTTTAATTGTATTCATTATTTTTATATTAGAGTTATGCTTGAAGATGGTTCAGATTGTCGCACTTTTTAGCGCATGTCAGAAACCTTAATAGGAAACTGCTCAGAAAGAGCTGCGCATTTTTCACCGTAAAATGTGAAGTATGCGTCTTCCCCTTAGACACTTGATGTTTGAATGCCGTGGTTGTTGAAGCTGGCAAAATGGTAATTATTTAATTCGTCCCAGCTTTGTGAGGTTTAAAGATTTGCTTTATTACGTGACGGATTGAAAATGCCATACTGCATCTGCTGCTGTAGACCAGTTTAGACGTGACAGCGTTCTCCACTGTTCAGTCTCTTTGTCTACAGAAATAGCAACAAAAACAAGCGGTGAGTTTTCTTTGAATTGGTGTTCAGTGTTGTTTGTTTTGAATCAGAGTTTTAAGTGAGCGAAAAATTGTGATATGATGGCACTGCGGTTCTGTTACTTGGGTTTGAGTTCAGTTGGGTTTATTTCTTATTTTTTGGCACTGAAAATCCCTTGACAAGAAGTCAAGTTCTGTGAAATTTCAGGGTATGAACTAGTGAAGTCCGGTCTTTGGTCTCGCGCAACGATCAGCTTCCATGAAGAAACGGTTTATCTGTTTCACTTGCACTTCGACCACGTAGCCTGCGGAAGCAGTTACAAAAATGGAAAGAGTAAGACCGACAGCGAAGAAGCTATGTATGTTACGAGAAGTAAGAGCTTCCAGTAGTCCATGACATACGTATTTTTGTTTTGTGTCTCTCCATGTCTTCTGTACGTAATAACCACGAAATATTGCAGTTCACTTACTGATGTAAGCCCACCAAAATGCACTTCCAGTAAATTATGTTATTATTATCATCATCATCATCTCCTTTGTGCATAGTATTTATACTTATATTCCTGAGACAAACTATGTCCCTAGGGAATATAGTGTTGCAGCTATTCTGTTATTACTATTCCTGGTGCTTATATCGTTAGTTTCAGTGTTGAATCTATTGTACTTTTACATTAGTACTTTCCGAAGCATGTGTGCAGTGTATGGCTGTTTTGTGTAGTTCCTTGACTTCATGTTTTCCTGGTATGTTGCTGACGTATTTTCTGAATGACTTTGAAATAGTCCCAGTCGCTCCTATTATTACTGGTATCACCTTTGTTTTTACATTCCACTTGCGCTGTATTTCTATTGTAAGGTCTTTATATTTTAGAATCTTCTCGGCTTCTTTTTAAATCACATTTCTGTCTCCTGAGATTGCAACGTCTATTAACATACATTACTACTACTACTACTATGCTACTACTACTACTACATATCACTTTCTTCTACATGCTTCAGCCCTTCTGGGCCATTATCAGAGAGAACTTAACAGAAGAGACAAGGTGTACAAATCACTGGTGTGTATCATCATTAGAAAATGCAGTTTCTGCAAGTACAAGGGTGATCTCAAAAGAAATGCACAGAACGCAATACCTACAGAACAGAACACCAGATGTGCGGGAAAGTGTTATAGTCCTTCATTGTAGTCCCCCTTCTGTCGAATGACTGCATCCCAACGTTTTGGAAGGTCCATGATACCCGTCAGTTCTGTAGAACAAATGAGCTGTCTGACGCGTCGGGTAACGGAGGCAGATAGGTCCTCCAGCGTAGAGAAACGCACACCACGCATGTTGATTTTCAATTTTGGGAACAGGTCGAAGTCCGGGGGACTCATATCGGGGCTGTAGGGCG
>Ga0123357_10006477_pt1 | contig 14299 bp, 7 predicted proteins | sample TergutEmb28metaG_FD_89873 | JGI IMG/M metagenome (GOLD analysis project Ga0123357, IMG submission 89873) | Embiratermes neotenicus P4 segment gut microbial communities from Petit-Saut dam, French Guiana - Emb289 P4 | ecosystem: Host-associated > Arthropoda: Insects > Digestive system > Gut ...
CGCACACCCGCCGTCGGGCACTGTTAGCAACATACCCTTACACAACAAGACATGCTGCCACAGAACCAGGATTACATAACGAAAGCAATTAGTAACTAGTTTTAAAAATGACTTTAGTAAAGAAAGTGTAGCTCCCTGAAGATGATCCTTGGATCGAAACATTTCGGAGCAATTTTAGTGTTTTAATGTGAAAAAGTTTTATGGATGTGCATCAGTTGGTATACTGTTAAATAATTCGACGATATGAACGGTGCAGCAACAAGAATGCTAGGAAAATGTTGCGCGCATGAAACAGACGACACCTTAAAGGGGCAATATTAAAATTAATTTTAAGCAAATGTGATGTCAGGATATGAACTGGGGCTATGTAACTGGGTCCGGGTACGGTCCACTGACCGAGTGTAGTTATGACGGCAATAAACCTGCGGATTCCATAAGAAGTGGAGGTTTTCTTGGCAACACAAAAGACAAATGACCTCTCAAACAAGAATTTGATCTTTCAAGGCGTCAAATTCACTCTAAATTAATTAAAATAATACAATATGTGTAAAAGTTACTGGAAAATTTGAGACTGAAAACATTTAAATTTTAGCAACCAGGAAGATTCTAAGACCTTTCAGACACTGACGGCTATCGGTATTAGAATTATCTATAGATATTTCCTAAACGTTGTTGTTGATAAAAGAAATATTTTTGTTCTAGGCAAGACAAACCTTCAACGAAACTCGCAAATGCTAAACTTTCATACAGCCGTCACAAGTTAAAGTACGCAAAATAAATACTTCTGTCACTCTGTCAATAGTCCCTGTTTTATGTTGGTTTAACGTTTAATTCAGTATTGTCCTTATCTTAGCCACTTGTGGAGGTAATGTTCTCATGTTTTCAGCAAAGATCACACATTCATATCTATGTGTTGTTTTTAGTCTGCATCGTCACTCTTTGCTACGTACAGAACGCAATTTCATCAGGTAGGCCTACAAACAGTATAAACATTACATTAGTTGATAATGTCGCAGTTCTCTGGAAAGGATCTTTGACATTTTTCGCAGCAACTAATTATGATTCCCGCGCAGAGGTGGAGCTGGAACGGGGTTAGCTGTGTAGCTGCCCGGGGCGTAGATAATAAAGGTGCGCATCAACCACAGTTTATAGATATCGTCGAGTGAAGAGAGAGAAACCAACAAGATGCAACTAATCCGATGTTTATCATCAAACTTCCATCTCAGCATGTTTCGGGCATCATTAGGCCCATCATCAGGAGAACAAGACCGTGTACTACTGCGTATGGTGTTCTGCACTGGTTGTGCTGGCTGTGGTTGTGTGGAGCTGGGTCGTAAGCTGTGTGCCACGGATTTGTTCTCCTGATGATGGGCAAAATGATGCCCGAAACATGCTGAGATAGAAGTTTGTTGATAAACATCGGATTAGTTGCATCGTGTTGGTTTCTCTCTATCTCTCTCTCCACCCTACGTTCATGATGCATGGTCACAAGAACCTAAAAAAAAAAAAAGTTATCGTCGAAATAGAGCAAGGAGTTCCGAGCGTATCTCATGAAGTCGGATTCCCTGTTTCGCAGATTTTTGATTCTACAGATATAACAGAATAACTACAGTCTTTTTATTTTATTGTATTATCTGAAAAATTATTAATACAAGTTCTAAATTTCTGTACGTTACATTTGTAGCACGTAACCTCAGCGACTAACATCGTCGATACATTTAAAACTTGTGACCAAAAGTCAATATTTCGTAACAGTGTTTATATTCTCTTATGTTCTATTTACACAAATAATATCACATGTCTGGTTCCAAAACGCCGGAAGCCAAAGAAAACCTTTGTACGGCCCCAATTTTGTTATTTTACATTATAAAAAATGAAATAAAAAGAGCGCATATTTTTTCCATACACAGTAACATACGTCACCTCATAACCCTACAGCAAGTAACATAAGTTTGGCACCCCCTCACAATTTCTCTCATCCACTTTCTTATTAATGAATTCACGGAACTGAAAGATTAGCTTAGCCTCCAATGGCGTAGGGTTCATTATCGGTTTCGTGAAAACTGCTTAATTATTTCGATAAACTGATACAGAATAGGATGTGGTCCAGAGGGATGCATTACAACTGCTGATGATAAGAGGATGGAGGAGAAGAGCTGAAAATAGGGATGAATGGATGCGTCTTCTGAGGGAGGCCAAGGCCCGGAAGGGGCTGTAGCGCCATATATGGAATGGAATGGATATAGAATAGGAAACACAGACACTACGATGATCTTATATGCTTACGTTCTTCCCTTTTAGGAAAGAAAGCAAGCTAAAATTTCGTCAGCAACATCTGTCAGTGTGAGACAGATAAAGAAGTTACGACAGAAGCAAGAAAGCTAAAAATTTATTGCTGTCAGAAAGCTGTAAATATATCGTTAGCTTTTGTTCACAGCAGTCTCTGTTGCCTTGTCGAAAGGAATAAAAGCCTGAAGACCTAACCTTAGGCCAACATGCTTCCTATCTCGTACTGTAACGTAGGCAGAACTGCTGTAATATTTTGGAATTTAACTGACGTAAGGTGTTACCGCGTTTTATGTTCAATAATATTGACAGTGAAGAGTGCGTTGGGTTTTAAGGTGATCACGTGTTGTGAACTGGGAAGGTAAAGTAGGAATAGCTATGTTATTTGTAGCTAAATTGTGACTATCTCATTTGGGTACATCTTGTACTGTGTTTAACTTGTACTGTGGTTGTTTTAACTGGTTTTGTAATGTGTGGGTGTGTGTATGTGTGGGTTTTGTAATGTGCGGGTGTTTTGGTAATATGTATACTTGTATTTACTGTGTTTTGTATTGTTTTTACTGTGTTTTTATTGATTCGTTTATGTATATTTATTCTTATTTTATTTTGTCTGTACTAATGTAACGACTACTGCCACCGAGTGAGAACTCAATTGCAGTTAGTAGTAGTAATAATAATAGTAGTAGTAGTAGTAGTAGTAGTAGTGGTAGTAGTAGTGGTGGTGGTGGTAGTAGTGGTGGTGGTGGTAGTAGTAGTGGTGGTAGTAGTAGTGGTGTTCGTAGTAGTGGTAGTATTAGTAGTAGTGGTAGTAGTAATAGTAGTAGTAGTAGCAGTAGTAGTAGTAGTAGTAGTAGTAGTAGTAATGATAATAATTTCTAGGTTTCTGTAGGTCATATTCTTCAACGTTCTTCACGGTGCGCTCAAGATATATCGATTGGAATCACTGGCCTTTCTAGTGTGAATTTGTTTTTTTTTTTTGAAAGATCAGTGCACATTCATGGCATGTGTTTTCATTTCTCTTCAGTATACATTATAGACTACATTCTGCTATAAATCTCCTGCAAGAGGAAGACTCTATAAAAAATAGCCTTGAGCTGTTTGCATAACTTGACACGCCTACCTACTACAGCACACACGTTTCCACGAACCACTGATCTTCTCTGTGCAAGATTTGAGATTCTCATCAAGTTTTCTATACAGATTAGACCCATGGGCTTCCGGCTTCCGAATCTGTGTAGTTAGGTTTATTCGTCAATACTAATAGTGGCTCTTCAAACTTAACATTCCACTGTGAGGTACGCTACTCAAAAACCCATAAACATATTTTTCTGACGCCATGGGGGAAGCAGGTGTCTCCGATTCTTCTGTAGGTATGTACCAAAGTACGCGGCGTCACACTTCAGACGACAGTACTCTTCCCTCTTATACTTCCCGTCCATCGGTAGTAAGCTGGTGGGCAGATGGACAAAAAGCATAAAGAATCACAGGAACACTTCCGCAAAATTAGCAGCAAGCACCACCATGCCACAAAGGTTTTCATTACAGCTACGGTTACTTGAATATTCCACAAGTGTAAACCGACTCTTTCACTTCCAGTTTCATGACATTAAATTGAGCGGATCTGAATATATTTCTCTTAACAACTTGCAAAGCAGTTGAAAACCAAATCAAGATCCTAGTGTAGATTATGACATTACTCGGTGGTTTTAGCTAAATTTCAGCTCCAGTGAAGCAATAGGGTTTATGTGCTCGCTTAATTACAATGATGTGGCGAAGTGCTCCGAAATGGACACTACGTATACTACCAAATGAGTCTGTTATTCCCGTGCAGGCTTTCCGAGTTTCATCTGCAAGCCCCTAGGTCTAGTTTCACATCCCCTCTTTCCCTTGATCCAAGCATACCCATCGAAATTATCCACCCAACGTCAAGTCTAGTTACTCCGCTTTAAGCAGGAGTACGAAGATTAGCTCATCTCTTGAACGCACAGAATTTCAAAATCCTTTTTGTTCTTGCGATTCCTTTTCATTCGGTAGCAAGAGTTACCTAATACTTCATACCCATGAATACGAGGAGTGTTCAAAAAGAGAAGGAACTTTTTAAATAACACCCCAACAAACAAAGAGAGCACGCTGCGGCTACTGACCGCACCTAGCGTCAGGTTTTGACAACAAACTGCCATTTGTCCCGTTACGCTATGAGCATTAATCATCGAGCTACATCCGCTGAACTGAGCGAGTGCACAAGCTGTTCGGCGGATTAGTGACAAAGTGACAATGACAGCTTGAAGAATAACGTGTGTGTTTAAAATTTTGCTGCAAACTTGGTAAGAATTTTACAGAGACATTTCAATTGCTTAAACAAGCATAAGGGGAGACTTTATGAGCCGAACGCAGTGTTATGAATGGTTTAAGCATTTTAAAGAGGGCAGAATGTCTGTCGGTGAAGATTCCAGACCTGAACGAACTTCCACATCAACAAACGACGACCATGTCGAGAGAGTTCGTGCTGTGATTCGTAGAAATCGTCGTTTAACTTGCGAGAAGTTGCTGACGAAGTGGGCGTCAGCATAGGATCTTGCCATCAAATTTTTACTGAAAAACTTCAGATGCGTCGCGTCAGTGTAAAATTCGTGTCGCGTTTGTTGACTGACGATAAGAAAGAGAACCGTGTTGAAATCAGTCAGAAACTGTTTGCCAATGCAAATGGTAATGAAAACTTTCTTAAGAACATCATAACAGGAGATGAGACGTGGGTTTATGGATATAATGTTGAAACCAAGAAGCATTCGTCGCAGTGGATGGAGAAAGGGTCTCCTCGACTAAAAAAAGCACGGATTAGTCGGTCAAAGTTCAAGGTGATGTTGGTTGTGGTTTTTGATTGGAAAGGCATCGTCCATCATGAATTTGTACCACGTGGTCAGATGGTAAACAAACAGCTGTACCAGGAAGTTTTAGCGCGTTTGAGGGGTGCTGTGCGCAGGAAGAAGCCTGAACTGCGGGAAAACCAGACTTGGATGTTGCACCACGACAATGCACCGGCTCACGCGTTGCTCCTCATGTTATCTGGCAAAACATCAGACATCCGTTGTGCCCCATCCACCCTATTCTCCGGACTTAGCTCCAGCAGGCTCTTTTCTGTTTCCCAAACTTAAAACCACCTTGAAAAGACGTCGTTTCCAAACCACAGAGAAGATTCAGGAAAATGCGATAAGAGAACTGCGCGCCGTCACAGAAAGCGCGTTCCAGCAAGCATTCCAACAATAGAAAAAACGTTGGGAACGGTGTATCGCCAGTGGAGGGGACTACTTTGAAGGGAACAATGCTTAAAATACTGTAAAATGAGCAATAAATTCTTCATAGGAAAATTTTGGCCTTTTTCTGAACACACCTTTTATATGTAAATTAGTCAGGAATTACACAAAAATATAGAGTGAATAATGCTTATATACAAAAGCTGAGGTTGAATGAATACAGTGGTGAGTCTTATGGCTCAGCAGGATACCAAGTTTTTGACTTACGTATAACTGGCTTATCGAAGAATCTGTCTCATGCAGCACGTTTAACCAATTCAAATTAGGCCCACCCTGTACATGAAATAAAAGAACGTAATGTACAAATCCGATTTCTTGTTCTTATGTCCTTGCAGAATATCACATTGCAGTGTTTGGCTCACATGCTTTATGCCCTGGAGGATGCGGTTTCGAAATTCGGTCCTGACTGATATCTGCGTGGCGTTCCTTGTTGTTTTGTAGGTGAATATCCCAAATGAACCTTGACACGTGTCACGACAACTTCATATCATTTACAGTCCTCTATTTAAGGGTACCATACGAAATGACGCGGAAAACTGGCAAAATTCTTGCCTCGTGTTTGGGAAGTACCGTGCTGAAGTATGTGTTTGGCGACTGGACGCAATGACTGTGGTGCTTCGGAGTCAACTTAGACCCACTTGGGAAATTCTTTGGTCACATGACTTCGTTCTACTTGTTTTCAAATTCCTTTGTTATTAATCACAGTGACATTCAACAGCATAAAATTTAAGGTATTGAAAGGAGGCCTTAAATAAACAGAAAAAAAGCCCGCAAACACAGCCATCACCTCATTCGATGCTATGTAAACAAAGCAATTAAATACACAGTTATATAATCCGGCGATCAAAAATTATATTTTGCCGACTTTAGTGCGTTATGTGAGGAGAAGAAACCAAAACTCAATTTACCAAGTACTACCTACAGTATAAAAACATACCACGATTTCTGTCGTCATGTCACTTCTTTTTCTCCTATGTAAGATGGCCATGTCAAATCTGCGTTGACCTTCTGCCGAGAAGATGGATCACTAGGATATGTCAATATTATTGTACACTGTACCTTTCAACTTCCTTTAAATCGTCCAACAGGCTAGCTAGTGTTGTAGTGTAGTTAGTGTTGTATTTTGGAGACTTTATATCCTGTAAAGTTGAATTATTTTATAAAGGGAACTCGTAACGAGAAAGTAATATCTGTTCACATATACGCACGTTTCATTTTACAAAACATTTATGTATTTGTATGATACCTGGTATGTGAGAGATATGTTAAATTATAGGGAGAATTCTATTTCATCAACATCAGTCTAATATAATCTCCATTATGGGGTTCTGAAGCCAAAAATAACTTTGTCGAATGTAATAATCGTGGCTTAAGCCTGCATACAAAGAGGCTGGGTGTGTTTGGATTGTATTCGTTTGGTTTGGGAATGGGTCCAGTGGCAGATGCTTGCGGACACGTTAATTAACCTTCAGGCTCAATGAAAGATAAGCGATTTTCTTGACTAAATGAGCAATTGTCATTTTCTCAAGAAAGACTCTATTTCAAGGAAAGATTTGATTGTGTTGCTTGGAAACAAGTATAGTCGTATCTACCGTAATTAAGTTTATAATTGTCTTGAATCTTTAATGGTTAGTACTTGTCTCCTATTAACGATGTCGTGTGAACAGCAGCAGAGCTATTTAGCTTCAGTAGATGAAGAAGACAATGGGCGTAGTCTTCTAAACTAAGAAAACCCGAAGAGTACTGCAGCCGAGAAAAGCACGAGATACGTTCCAGTCTGCTTAACCGTTGGATATATCCTGCAGGAAGTGAAGAAAATGAAGATTAGAATAAAGAACCAAGAATGCAATCTTCCTTGTCATTCGATTTTGTATCAAACATAAAATATACAAACAGAATGACCGTAAGCTATGAACTGAGGTGAGAAAGAAATGAGTTTAAACCTATTCAAGGTACCGTGTGATCATTTACTTGACAAATGAGGAAAAGCACCAATCAGCTCAGAAGAGCGCGGCCTGTCTATCGGCGGAGATGTGACAGCGGAATCTGGTGAACATAGAGCCAATTAAATATTATAAATGCTACAGTAACAAATAATGAATAGCAAAAATTATGGTAAGTTGGAATATATTAGAAAGGACTCAGTAATGACTATTTGGATGTACTGTATCAACATTTGTCAGAAGAGACCGATGAAAGCCACATACCCGAAATGTGTACGTCGCAAACGCCGGTAAACCAATCTGCTCGGCTAGGATTCCCTAACTTTACTGTCACTCCTTTGATGTCAGTTTCGGGGTTTGAATAATTAATCTCTTCCACGGAATTTGTTAAAAGTATTCCTGTAACACTCCCAATATATTCATATAACAATCAACCACTGCGCAAAAGCAGCAGATATTTAAGTTAAAACTGAATGCGAAAACACGACCATTATTATTTCTAAAATTAGAGAAAGTCGAAATCCAGACATTTTGATGTGTTGTTTCTCGTAAAGCAGCTGTGAAGCGGGGTGGATTAAGGCTTCTTCTTATTAACTTACAAACACAAACACACACTGTTTGTGTCTCTCAATACAATGAGAACTCACAAACTTTTACAGAGAATCTGACATTCAGAGGATCGTGTATCGTGATATATTCTTATAATGAAAGACAACGAGATGCACAATTTCTCAAATTTATTTGTTAAAGTATTCTACATGTTTCGGACAGGTCCACTGTCCATCATTAGGAGTATCTCAGCACTGTATACACGCAATAGGTATTTGTCATGCTAGTTCTGTTGGCTGTCTTCTAACAGCCAACAGCAGACAGCCAACAGAACTAGCATGACAAATACCTATTGCGTGTATGCAGTGTTGAGATAATCCTGATGATGGACATTGGACCTCTCCGAAACGTGTAGATTACTTTATCAAATAAATTTGAGAAATAGTGCATCTCGTTGACTTTCATTATAAGAATTTACGGAGAACATTAGGTTTAAGGATTCGTTGGACGACGTTGTTTTACACAAACACCAAATGTAATTTTTACTGCATCAGACGAATATTAAATGGATATATCACCCAACATACGCGCTCTGTTATAGACCATTTATAATACACATAAACTGCTACACGTTTCGGCACTTAGATACCATCCCCAGGGAGTCATTACAAACAAGGTATATAAGCCAACATGCCAATCTATTCTCTTTTCCCCTTATAGCAATGAACAAAACTTTAAAATGCCAAAATACATGCAATTGATGACCATAAATTAGAGTGTTATGATCTTAAATATTAAAATATGTAACACAAGCCGCCAGAGTTGCCAGTTCTTTGTTGTTTGTATATTATGTGGAAGATTTATATAAAAAATCTGTCCCAATTGCTTGTGATTTGAAAAGATATCGTCCAGATATGTCGTGTGAAGTTTATGATACCCCCGTGTCGAAACATGTAGGAGTTTCCAAATGTCATAAACGCTGTGTCACAGAGTGCATATGTTGGACGATCTATTCATTTCAGACAATGCACGGTATGAATAATATAATACTTAATCTGCACGTGAACTTAATATTTAGGGCAGTCCGAAACAACTGCAATTTAATTCATAGAGGGGACGATAGAAAATAAATAAATCAAACACCGTAGTTCCCACAAACACTCAACCCCCACTTGGAATATTCCCTTGCGTGTGGAGGGCCAAAATTATTCGATAAATTCATATTTGGCTGCATTTCTACATGCAAGATATAAGTGTATTGCGTTTGTTGATTGTAAATTGTGGTCCCAACAAAGAGTCGCTTTAATTCGAAGGATGTGAATATTTAATCCCAAATATTAATTGACTGTATTATACACTATACTTTGAAACAGTGGAAATATGATACACTGCACTAGATTCGAATTGTCATTAGATTACTTAAAGAGGTTAAACAACGCGATGTGCTGTATGAAAGAACAACGTGAGAGGACGATTATTTATGACAAATTTAAAAGAACTGGTGTAATAAATCGTGATCATTTCAAAGTCCTGTATAATATACTTGTTGCTGAAGTCAAGAAAATTGTCCTAAACTATTTAGTAAGGCCATGTAAATCTTATGCATATTGGACCGTGCATCATTGTGATAGTTGAAGAATAAGAGACCAACTTTATGTCACTATTTATTAAGTTTTATTTCACTTCTTCTATGCACAACATGTACGGACATTAATACATCCATCATCAGGAGCCTGCGACTTTTCTATTGTATCACCACATTGGCGGTGTGCTCTTGTTTCGATGTGTGTTGGAGTTTCGGTGTGGCTGGGTTGGGATGGTATCCGTGTTGCAGGCTGAAGCTGAAGCTTCAGCCTGCAACACGGATACCACCACGGTTAAGTTGTCTTTCGTTACGTGAGGTCGATTGTTTTCGTTCTTTATAGAATCAGATCCTCCCTCTAAAAACTATTTCTTTATGCTTCCAAAACGGCATTCGCTTGTTATTGACAAAGAAGTTCACGCTTTTATGTTTTGGGATTATTTTATATTTTTAGTAATAGATCTTCAAAAGTTCGTGGAACCAAGTAGAAGTTTTATACTGAAAACGTATTCCGATTTTCGCCGTCCCATATCCACCCCAATTAACCACGAACGTTTTGACCATGTGTTGTATGTACAAAGCCTAGACACAACATTTCTGTCACTATTCTCTGTTACGTGATAATCGGGGCTGGTAGCAATTAGGTACGGAGAGGGCCGTACAGTAGCACGATAGACAGATACGAATGGTATCGACATTGCTTCATTCCAGACTCAACCTTTGTCGAGTGGTACATACCCTTCAGTCAAAATTACAGTCTCCATTTTTACAGAAATATTTACTTAACAAGCATGTGATTTTGGCGGTTCCACAAGGGTTAAAACAAATAACAACACACTGACAGAGAAATATATGTACTGCTACAGCTACAGAAGCGGACTCCCAATTTTTTCGGTCGTAATTTCAACAGACATTACATACAAAATTGTACGCAATTAATTACCCAAGCAAATATATTTACGACTAAATAACGTACTCATAAACTGAGATAAGGGCGTGTTTATTTTGATTTCTTTATTGATGTTATACTTAACGACGCCCTTAGAGTTTTTGTGGGGAAATATGAAGAAAAGAAACAACTCGGAAGACCCAGGCGAAAAGGCAGCACAATATTAAAACAGATTTTAAATGAAGTTGGTGGGTGTGGACCGGATTTATGTTGCTCGGGAAAGGCACTGTACAAGTGATTGGCCCTTAAGAACACGGTAAGGAAGATGCGGGTTCCATACAGTTAGGTAAATGATACATCTAGCTGGGAAAATTTTAGCTTCTCAGAAAGATTGTATTCCACGGAGTTACTTTTACAGATAATTAATTATCTAATGATGCTTTCAGTAATTCTGATTATATAGCGTCGAATGATAGTAAGAATACTGACTAGTGACCTGGAAGAAAGAGATCATGTTATAATCTGCAGTACTATCTCGGTATATATCCGGGGGCTGAGTAAATTCATGAAACTCCCCTCTGGATACCCGGTCTCCGAGCTGATATTTGAATTCCGAAGCTCTCGAATATGGAGCAGGAATGCTAGCCACTCAACCATAACGTTCAATTGAAAATTTGGTTTGGAAAATATAAGAAAAAACTACTTCTAATTAAGAAACGTTTCAAGCTTGAAACAAGAAATAATATATTCTGTATAAAAATGTCATCTTTCCACACTGAAGATCTCCATCTTAGCGTCACATGTGTGGTAATTCCGATCCGCGTTAGGGAGGTTTCTGTTTCGAATCCTGACACGGAAGACCAAGTATCGTTACTGATATATTTCGTGGTTTCTCCTTAGTACCTCGAAGAGTCCCCATAGCGCAAGTTTGTATTTTAAGAAATGCCTAGATTTTGACCTTTTAACATAATATATATCAAATCCACTTCAACTAATTTTCATAAGTCTAATTACGACACATCATATAGGGTAATGTACTATTGGGCCTCTTTCACAGAACAATTATAGAATTTTCCCGGACTTATTAGGTGGAAACACAAAACACATTATACAAGCCCGAAATTCGAATCCGAAAGCGCAGCAAGGAAAACAACCATTTCACCTTTCGAGTTACATCTTGTTGTCCATCATTCACAGCTGCAGATATGTTACTTGAAAGTGGACCGCCTCAAGTGTTTCTGTCTGAACAGGTCACTTGGGACCCGTAGCTCTCGCTGCACTTCATTGGTTTTCTCTTTTATTGGCTGTTAAGGCAGGTAAGAAACCAGAAAACCTGCCATCATCTGTTCTATCAGCAGATAAAGCCGTATGAAGCTGCAGTCCGCGTCACATATTTTCCCAAATGTCTTCTAAACGAATGTGCCAACCTGGTATCCACATAATACAAGTCACACACACACACACACGCCTATCTTTTATGATCCATCTAACGGCCTCCCAGGGGCTCAGCCTACATTCAGGGTCAAATTACGAAATTGTAGTGAATAATATATCGGAAAGTGCGTAGAAGGAAGGGGCTGTGGCCTAATATGAGGTTGGAGAGACTGAGGAGAGTCATAAAACAGCTCAGTCAGGACAGCTAACCTCTAGGAAGATAAATGAACCCTGGATCTCCAAAATACAACACAGAAGTGTTACATATTCGAATATAACGCCCAATAGAAAGACTATACGGCACCAAAGAAAAGCATAAAAATGTAAATTTAACATAGAAAAAAAGAAAAGACGAAAATGTAAAAATAATAACAAATACACTTAATTACGAACTGGAATAGAGAAGAAAGCAGAGCGACGGTGCAGGTAGAGGAGAAGCCAAAGTCATGATTAACTGTGCACACAGAAGCTCGCAAAAGCAGTATGTGTCGGGCAGAATACAAAGTAAAGCAACGGACATGACAGGAATCAAAATATATACACAATTTAAAACTCTATTTCAGTGACAAGGCACTAAACATGCACCACCTTACGGCAGTGGACTGACCGTTAAATAATGTATTGCAAGATCCACGGAACACTAATTTCAAGTATAGCATTAAATATGATTCGGGGTTAACTCAAGTTAGTTAACACGCTGATTTTTAATTTTATTTTCTTGCTACATTAAGCGGCTCCCTTGCCACTTTGGCATGGCGCGTGCCCGTGTTGTGAATGCAGGACAGAGTAGGCTAATACAGTTCGTGTATTTGGTTGGATTCTAATAAACAAGTGTACAGTACATGTGACGTCTTCAGCAGCGAAGTAGCTGAGAACTGCGCTCTTGTGAGTTATTACGCAGAGACTAGCGGCAATTTCTTACCACTTCTCGCTGCGCAATAACCCTGAACAGCGCAGTTGTCTTATACGTGTATAGTGCACGGACAATGCAAAACCTTAAGAAAGAGAAAGCCTTTGCATACGACAGGTACCTGCGAATATATTTGATAGGCAGAAGCAAGAGGCCGACAAAGGGCGATACTCCCAACTGCGGATTGTGCAGAGAACTAACAACTTCTCACCGTAACAAAACTTAGTGGGTTGTGGAATGCGACACAGTGCCTCTGATTTCTTTGACCTTTAGGGAGTCAAATGGCTCAAAACAGATTCCAGTGGCAGCCACCTGACAAGACGATTATGAGATCTCAGATTCTTGAAAAATGCGAAATTTGTCGACGAAATCAGCGATTATCTCCTTCTCAGTCAGGACCTTGATCTAAAAAGACAGGCTTTTTCTGTCCTGCAAAAGCATGTCTGAGCTAATTTTACCACTTACATTTTCACATATAAAAGATAGAAGTAAATCAATCCCTGTACAAGCCTGGACAGGCCTTCATGGTTCCAGGATGTTAAGGCTCCCAGATGTCCAGACAATTGGCACGTGAAGGTTGTAGGATTATGAGCCCTCTGACCGGCCGCCTTTACCCTCCATTAAACTTTCCTGGTACTCATTTCTGTTATAGGCTGATCTAACCCAGGGCCGTAGTGCGGCCGATTATGCCAATGAAAAATTCCATTGACACCACAGGGAATCAAACTCACGACTTTCCGGCTTGTAGCTCATTACCCCAACCAACTGCGCCACCGCGTGTCCGTTTTCACATGTAATGTTACATAAAATGCATTGCATTTACAAGGCATCTAGGCTATTAAACTCCTGTCGCACTGCAATATTCCCAATAATAGACAACACGACTACGATATCTTAGGTATAACACCATGTAGGACCCAATCCACCACTGAACACCAATGGTGATTTCATCTATAAGAGAGGAGAGCAGAACTATCGGTTTGCTCTTCGTCGGAGGTAGTCTGCATAAAGTTAAATATGGAATCAACTTTCAAGTCTCCGCAATAAGGAGTTAGCAGCGTATCGCAACTCTTATCTCCATTCAATACTGAAGGTTTCATTTCGCAAAGGAAACTCATTACAGAAATGTAAACACACCAGTGAAGGTTGTGAGTCAACAGGAAATATTTCATTATGCGGAAGGTTTCCGTGTTTGAGGAAGGCCAAAAGTCAACAGGTGTGAATGCACAGTGAGTACGATCTGAGCGAATTGCATAATTAATACATCTAATGTCATTCCGCTATGTAGTGGGTCCCTGTCACCACGGCATGGCGCGTCCTCAGGTTGCGGATAGAGGAACGGCCTCCGATAAGGAGGGCAGCTGCGAATAAATTGAATAAGCAGTCGCGGACAGC
>Ga0123357_10006479_pt1 | contig 14299 bp, 12 predicted proteins | sample TergutEmb28metaG_FD_89873 | JGI IMG/M metagenome (GOLD analysis project Ga0123357, IMG submission 89873) | Embiratermes neotenicus P4 segment gut microbial communities from Petit-Saut dam, French Guiana - Emb289 P4 | ecosystem: Host-associated > Arthropoda: Insects > Digestive system > Gut ...
TGCATAGAAACTGCCTTCTACAATGGGTTATTGAAGGAAAGATAAAAGGAGGTATAGAAGTGACAGGAAGACGAGGAAGAAAACGTAGGAAGCTACTGGATGACCTTAAGGAAAGGAGAGGACACTCACATTTGAAGGAGGATGCTCTAGATCGCACTATGTGGAGAGCTCGATTTGGAAGAGGCTTTGGACCTGTCGTAAGACAATTCACTAAATGAAAACTATCCCCTGCAAAGTAACTTCCACCAGAAGACAAAAACTGCTCCATATGATCATTTCAGGCCTCACAACATACCCCCACAGTCATTTTGTGAGAGTGGCATAAGTAACTCTTCCATATTTATGTATTTCTTCCAACAACTCAAAATGGGTTGCCTTTGGCAAACTGTTCAATTTAAAAAAAAAAAAAATAATTGGGCCTGAGCATGTTCAATTGTTGGTGCTTGACTTTCAGTTTTACTATTTTTAACAGAGTGACTAGTAGAATTTTCAAAACATTTTTAGACAAGGTTTCTTGACCCCTCTTGAGACACACAAAAGGAAGTGCATAAACACTTACCAAACTATCACATAAGTTGTAAAATTTGGTATTTATTCGATATTCAGGACTTTCAGATATTGAGGAACAAATAAGACCTACATAAAAAGAAAACTGTACCAAACAACAGACTTCTATGAGATGCTGAGAAAACCCATAAAACAGGTGGTCCCAACACAGGGTTCATTAATATGCATTACTGTGTAGTACATGAATTCCACTGGTACAATTCCACAAATAATATTTCAAACATTAATCAGGCTCCAAAAATATCAGGAAACCTAACAATGCCAAAAGTTTGTGCCACTAAATTATTTATCCAAAACAACCAAGAACACAGTATACATGAAATACATTCATACCTCAGATTCATTTGCAGATGGATATGCAACTTGAAGTCTGTGAAGTTTAGCACACCGAATAGCCATATACCAATTAACAATAACTGCAGGATCATCATGATAAACATATATATGTCTAGTTGAACCATCTTTAATGAATGTGAGCTGAAGAGAATTTAAGTATCCTGTCTTCTGCGGTGCAAATGCAACGTTCAGTTCCGACAGCCTTAAAACTGCCTTTGGATCCTTCTTCTGTGGCAAGAAAAAAACACACAAACCATATAATATTTATCTCACACATGTTTGGAATGTATTAAACTACTCTTAAATCAAACAAGCTTTTATGACTTCAAATAAGGCTTAATTGTTAGCAAGATAAAAGTCTGCACACATATTAAAGAAAAGTATGTTCAAATACAATAACAAACATAGATTAGTTTATCTATCAAATTTAATAAAATGTGTACAAGTCCTTACCCTCCAAAATAAACATTATCATTAAGAACTAAAGCTCTGTCTGCATTCCCTATCTCGCACACTCAAACTACACAGTCAGACCAGTAAACATCTTACATTTCACCACCCTTATGGCAATAAGTGACCTGTGACATAAATGAGCACTGTATCTCTACTACATGAATGAAATGACAGTACAGGTGTCCCTCTGGCCACCGTATGGCATATAGGCAAGTAATAGAACAGCTCCACTCATTCTTAAACTCAGCACAAATAGGAGGTGTGTGGCCAGTTTCAGGACCTGACCACTTTACCCCAAGGAAAGAGGCCCTAGTACCCACTGACTATGAAGCTGAGTGGGACCAAGAACTGGTATGGAAGCTTTCAAAAGAGCAAAACCTCTTGGTCCTGCCAGGAATTAAACCATAATTTCTTGGTCATTGAATCCATGGCCTAGTCACAACATTACATACACTATCCTGGCTCCCCTACTATGCACAACATGTAGCACTTATGCAGTGAAATTTAATTCTGCTGTGATCACATGCTACACGGTTTCCCTGAGCAATTTAAGCCATCACAGATGTCCTGGCAGATACAGGCTTTCTATGTTGATAATGCTGTTTAGGGAGATGATGACAGGGAAACCCTGTATTAGTATATTCAAAGATTATTTGGCATTAATTGTGGTAAGGTAATTTTGCATTTCTACAAAAATATATATATTCTCAATACTTATTTGAATGACAACAGACTAATCCCTAGAGCAGTTCACCACAGATCAGTGGGTGTCACAACGGCAAGATACAATGCAATACAAACAGTGAGTGGTACCTAGAATTAGAATATGTAACAAACTGGGGCTGCAGTACCAATAAACTATAAATTCATAATATGAAAGTTAAGGTCTACACCTCACTCAAAGTCGACAAAGTTTGTTCTACACGCCCCACAACAAAAAACACTAGGAGATTGAATGAAAAAAGGAAGCTCTAACAGCCCAAACACAGAAATGCCAATAAATGGTAATTTTAACAATTCAAGAAAAATTCTCCCATTTGAAAGTAGAGCCCAAAACTATTCCTTGCTTAATTGCTAAAAGTAGCTGAATGAGGACTGACTAATAAGTTTAAACACATAGATTATGTATAAGCTATACTCCAAACACTGAGCAAAGAGACTCAAGCAGCGACATTTCTAATGTATACTTGGGAGGTGCTTGGTTAAAATTTTGGCTGGGTAACCCTATATCTTCACTGAGGTTCTTCACAGTTTTTCTTGGTCCCTCCAGGAAAATTCCAGGATAATATCCCATTTACTCTATGGATGCTTCCTTCCAAATTCAATTCATCATTCACCAATGATCCTGAAATTCAATGCAATGCAGTCTCACGTAAGATACTGACACCATCAAAGAATAAATAAGACACATACCTCTTTCACATGGTATTTTAATGTGTCATCAGCCTCACACAGAACAAATTTACGGGGATGATAACGCCTATCCTCTTTACCTCTCTTCATAAGGAAACCTTCCATGTACCCTGATACATAACCCTGACGTTCAGGATGGCAAAATTCCTCACGCTGATACTTTGCTCGAATCCACTGCTCTACCAGAACCCTAAATTGATGTGAAATTCATTAGTGCTAATGCTAAACCAAACAAGGTAAATGAACTATTTAAATAAGCAGGAAAACTTCATTTTCCACACCAATTAACTGCAGATGAAACATGTTAATGTTTGCTGCCAAATGAAACTTTATAAGTATACCTATCATGATGTTCTCTAATACTGTTGCTTTTACTGCACCCTATCAGACTTCTGCTGCAGTAATATCCCAAGTTTTCTAACCAAACAACCCAATTTTTAAAACATCTCAGCATATGGCTTTATTAACTGTCCTTAGCCCATTTTCCATTCTGTAATGAGAAAAGGTGGCTGTGAGATCACAATGCTGTCTGTGTCTACACATCTGTATACATGTCCATGTCTGCATGCACAGGCACATGCTCGTGTGTACGTGTGTGTGATATCAGTTTCAACTTTTGAATAAGCTTACCAATTGTCACAAAATCTGCCATCTGCGAAAACATCTATGCCATACTTTTTGTAAAATTTTCTACAGACAGTAATAATGTTATAGCTGACACTTAAACTTGTAAAATTGGAGCTACATCAGCACTGCTTACTTTACACAGAAGGCACTAACAGTATGGTCTTCACTTTTGAGCAACAAATAAGAAAATAATTAGTTAATTTAAGGTTTCTGCTCCTTCTTTGGACATCTCTGGTAGAATGTAACTACAAAACTGGCAATTTTTAAATATACAATACTGAAAGATTAAAACAAAAATGTACTGCGAAAGTGTGTATTCCTTCAACACAGATTACAATTTTACTATTGATTTATACATTCATCTGTTTTTTTCCACTGTCCACAGCAACTATTCAAGTATCAGTGACCCATATATTCTACATAATAAACTTAAAAGTGAAGTATACAGAGGCAACAAGGTAATCAGTCATTTCTATCATGATTTCACTCACTGTGGATCATCTTCAACAGGTCTTCGATAACACGGCGGCACTCTCTCTTCATATCTGAGTCGGGCTGCATTATTTCCAACCTCTTTCATGCGTTCTAACTGACTATCTTCCCATCGGTCAAGCTTCAGGTGTTTAACTTTTGAGATGTGAGCTCCCATACTTCGATGAACTCCTGCACATCGAGTGCATACAAATATACCGATATTGTATGAAGCCCATTCTGGATCTGTAAAACAACCAAATAAGTAAGCACTTTACACTTTCCATGATCACACAAGGACAGGAATATATTCCTGTTGTTTGTATGCCATAAGTCTTGGTATAGTGTTGTAAGTTTGGTCGCTGTAGCTTGTTTCCTTCCAGGGTCAGGCTAAGGACTTATCAGCACCCCTGTATATATGAACTGAAGGGTTTACTGAAATGAAAAATCCAGCCCTAATCTTAGCAGAATACATATTTTTGTTGGATGTGTGTGTACCTGAAAGCACAACACTGGTGGTAATATAAAAAGTCAGACTTGTAAGAATACAGTTTGTGTTGAATATATGCTGACAACCTTAAACTGAGTTTCCATCACTAAGCCAAACCTCAAAGCTTTTGCTGGTGGAGTAAATGTTTTTGCTTTTATTATACATTCAAAGGGTACTGGTGGTACTTTATGCATGATAAAGTGGCTGGGACATAAAACTGCATCCACTAATTCATGTTTTGAAAGTGTTGTGCTTAATTAAGAAGAGGAACAACTTTACCTTCACCATGCATCTAGTTATTGCAACTCAATTTTGTAATGCACTGGCAACCCTAATATAATATCATCTCACGCTTAAGATACAAGACCGCTGATGACAGCCAGAAAGCTATGTATTACACTCGCATTACCATTTGCATTTATATATACTGTTTTGGATAAGAAATGAAGGTACTCTAAGGAGTCAATGAATGTGAACTTTAAAAAGTTATGGTATGCCTTGGATGAGTAGTAAAACGCAATGTTTGAGCGACATTATCACACTTTCAGTTTCAAAAGACTTCACAACATAAATAAGTACACTGATTAACTTGACCCTTCTCCAACCTTACAACAGATTAAAGACTACACTACGGCACAGCACGTTCCTTATTGCAATATACACGCCCAATTTGTCGTGTCAGTTGCCAAGCTAACATTATAACAATAAAACCTACATAAACGAACGTCAAACGATTAGTATATTAATGCGGTTGGAACTTGACTACTAACTTGACGGAATAAGTGACTAAAACTAACAACACAAGTCACGTTCAACGTGTCATACTAAAATCAGATCCGTATCATGTATTCAATGCCGTCAGATTTCTCCTATACCTATGGCTTTGTGTGTGACCTCTTTCTGTTATATTTGCATATGACTGTAAGGCTGTAACTTAAAGACGCTTAACACATCTTACTTTTGCTGCCACAATCCGCACACACGTTATTGCCAGGTTTTTTTAAAAGCTCCAGAAGTGTCTTTTCATTTCTGTCCGCCATTACTGTAATCTTCATCAGGGACCATTGACGTAATATCGGCCACAGGAAATCACGGAGTACGGATTAGTGTCACGGAATACTGCAGCACTACGTATGCTTATTCTCAGGAGGAATTACTAACTTGTATAGGTAAAGAGCACCCTTGTATAGGCACTGAGGCTCTGTAAAGGCCGTACGGCCCATAGGGGGAGTAGAGGTATAATTCTACTCTTTCTTGACCACGGCACTAGAAGGGGTGAGGAGTCAAGGTCACGCCCGGGTCGCTCTTTACCCCGGGAAAGACCCGGTACCCACTGACTAGTCTGATGGACCGCAAATAAAACTAGGGCCATCTATGTTTCAGTGTTCATCACCTTCATCTACGAGACTAATTGTGCATCCCTACGATTTTGGCTTTTCATGTTGGCAGCTACCTCTGATCCGTGTCCCTTGCACCATACGTACAAAGTATGCCCATTCATTGAGATGTCTGTTATGTCCTTAAATGGCCGAAACTAAAAGAACTACACATTGCAGGGCCATATGAAATAGATGGCGCTAAGACTTTTACACGTGACGATTCATGCCTCAAAGGTTGTTACTATGTGTCGTTCGGCTATATCTTCTACACGTGCATGCAGATGGCAGCGGTTTCGTCAGCATGTACGATGCGAAATTAATTCTCACAATGAAGCCTTTGTACGCGGGTAAATATACGCCAGCTAATGAGCTCTTATCCGTGACTTGAACTGCCATCGAAGCGCCTGTCGACGAAGAAAGCGCTACCGTGCCCATGGCTCAGCAACTGCCGATGTATGGGAAGGGGAACAATTTCACCTTTCCTTGACCAGCGGAACATGTGTCTCAATACTGCTTTTCTATTAAGTCCGCTGGCACGCCACTACCCACGTCTCCCCCATATTGCCATCTACCGTGGACTTTGTGTACAATTCAATCAGTCTCGAACCACATACCTATCAATTTGTGGTCTCGAAAGGGTTAAACAACCTACGAAAGACGCAGAGCGTAAGTACGCATCAATGGAATTTTCAGAGGTTTATCATTTTATACTGTATTTTCGATGGAATGAGAAACATTCGTAACAAACCAATGATTCTGGTGTGGCCAGTAGATGAACAAAAACCCAAAAAGAAAGATACAAACGTATTAATGGGAGATTCCTATATGTATTGTGTAAGTGAAAGAGATTTGTTTCCTTCTGCCCTCTGTTTAGAAAGCTGTGGTGTATTACGTTGATCACTCACCCGCGTCTAGTGGAATGGTAAATCTTGAATGGGAAGTCAGGCCAGAAGGAAGGGTAATAGCAAGGCATTGTGTACCCTTATGCTAGACCTGACCTCCAGATGATGATTTGCTACTGAAATAGTGCAAAAATTAATGCAGCTATACTTGTATTTACTCACTGTACCCCCATGAACTAAACAGTGCCACCCAATATGACAATATCCAGCCTGTGTAGTAGGTACCAACATTTTTGACACAACTCCCCTCAGCTTCAGTACTAGTCTGCTTGATGGTTGCCCTAAAGATGGAAGAAGCATGTTTTGCAAAAATGGTGGTACCCTCCTACCAAACAACACGGTGGCATAACACACAAGACCACAATACAAATTTTCAATCCTGAAAAATCATTATAAAAGACACCTGTGGTTGATAAAGCTTTCATTAGCGTGGAAAATTTGAGATACTTTGGAATGACACCATTGATGAAGAAATTCGGGGCACATTAAATTTCTGGGATGCTTGATACCATCCGGTTCACTGGTCTTTTTCCTTGGCTTCTATCTGAGGGTGAATGGTTAATTAGGAGTTCAAATACTACCTAGCCAAAATGTCAGTGATGATGACTTGCATACCCACTAGGCTGTAGGTTAGGTTAGATGCAGAGCCTTTTGTACACATTATTAATGAGAACAACAGCCATTACGCCTGTCAGATGTCATACCCATCCAGTCAATCCCTGGGGATTGACTGGACAAGTATGACAATGACATCACATTAATGCACATGCCCTGTCTGCTGGGTTTTCAGCTAAGAATGTATAACAATTGGCATACATTTAGCTCTCTTTCCAGTTGCTCCTCCTCCAAAAGGAAGCCTATACATTGCAAGTTGCAGTTGATGCTTGAGCATATCCAGAGGTAGAATCTTAGGAACAGGGGGTTATGAAAGAACACATATTACCACTTGCTACTAGAAATGTTGTTGCCACAAAATATCAGAAGAGGTACCTTACAGGCCTATGTTATGCAGAAAAGAAGAGCAGCCAAGAAACTAATAGACATGCTGAGCTGCATATCTGAAGGTGAAACATACTATCAAAACTACTCCTCGCCCACCTATTTGCACTATGGCCCTGGGGTCGACTCAGCCTCCAACAGAAATGAGTACCAGGAGTATTTCCTGGGGGTAAAGGTGGCCGGTGAGTAAGGCCGACAACCTTACCACCATCCTGTGCCGTTGTCACGATATCTGGGAACCTTAACTTCCTGGAACCCTCTGGGCCACTCCAGGCCTGTAACGGGACTGCTTTACCTTTTTTTTTTTAATATTTATGGGGACCATATCTAAGCAAGACAAACATAAACCTTTAGAAAGGTTAGCCCATAGCCTAGTAATTTCTGATGATATGTGCAGTGACTCTCATTATGTTAGCCTAACACGGAATGAATATGGTGGTTATATAGTAAACTGCATCCTTCATTACACTGAGGCTGTCAGAAGCAGTCCCATGGGTATTGATGATTATGGCATTTATGGCTTCCACCCCTCTGCCTGCTGTTGTATTGCCCACTAGCATGTGTCAACCAAGCCAAAGATCTTCTTAGTGAAATTTGTGTCTACCAACATTAATGTAAGGTGAATGGCTATATGGATGGAGGTAAATGTTGGCAAGTACAATGCAGGGAGTGTAAAAGCTGGAGGATCCTGGGTTCAAACCCCACTAGGGGGCAAGAGGGTTTTTTTTCCCCCCCCTTCTTCTTCCCCAAAATGTCCAGACTGGCTCTGGGACCCACACAGACTCCTGTTTAATGGGTATTAGGGTTCTTTCCCAGAGGTGAAGTGGCCAGGGTGTGAAACTGATCACTTACCTCCATCTGCTGCCAAAGATACCCCCGTATGTCTCCGTGGCACAGAAAGAAACAGCTTTATCTTTCACTTTCTACCACTGGAAATGAAAACCATCATCAATAGTTTTAGGGTTCTTATGAACTGCATACTGGAAATCATGTCACCAGTGTAACCAACACAACAGAAGGTGCAAGCAATTATGGCATGAGCACTCAATGTGACACTGACACCATCCTAAAAGAGTTTCATACAGTCTCTCCAATTATGTCTTTGAAAGCTCAGAGAGTACTGACAACATTCCCAGTTATGAATTTGATTATTCTGTTATGTCAAAAACTCTAAGAACTGAAGTACGGAAAGTGGCTGATATATGGAATTGTGTCAAAGGCAGTACACATTTCCTACTGGATGGCACAAGCATGTTAACAGCACTTACTAATTTGATTGACATTCTAGTGTGTGTCCAAAACTGCGTGACACTGACAGTTAACACCGAACTAATGAAATGTAGTCACAATGAAGGGTAGAATATGCCTGAAGAGTACACTAATGAAGATGATGTAAATGCAGTGACCATACATTCTTCATTGCATGAAACTTCTGGTCATTCCACAGTACTGTTGCCTGGGGCTGATTTTCAGAAAGCATCAATTGTGAAATACCACTATCAAACTGGGAATAGTGACTCAAAACATGCAAAATACCTTCAAATCATATTATCACTGAGTTACCAGCTTTGATCTACACACATACTAATGTAAAAAAAGAGATCCACTGTCTCATAACATCCAGGTGTATGTTGACTACCCTGAACTATTCTGAAGAATGCAGATTATGTCTTGAAGTTTAGATAACTCAGTCATATAAGCCCTACAGAGAACAGTATTTCAAAAAATATTATATTTTCTGAAATCTCTTCATTCCCTAGAAGATAATACCACACACCATTGCCTAAAATAAATAAAAAGTTACACTTTTATGGTTGATTAGTTTTGTAGCTTTGACACTTGTCATATTTCTCTCTCAGGTGCACATGTGCTGTCAGAAAAGTCACCAGTCAGGAAATGCATCACCTACTGCACTCACAAAATAAAGTAAAAAGTACTATTTATATGTGATTAATATGAGTATTATCATAAAGCTATTTTTATTTATATACTTTCCTTATTATGAATTTTCATTTCCAACAGTTAATACAATTTATTCTTTCCTAATCACTGGCAGTCACTTACAGCAGCATACTGTCAAATAACATTATCCTAAGACTACTCTTACATACTGGCTACTGGAAAATGTACAGTAGAAGTCCAATTTAGTGTTCACACAACTACTGAACACTTTCAATTCCCAGCTAAACCCAAATATGAATAAGGATTAAAATCTTGCACTTAGTCAAAGGAAGTTTCAGCCTTCCTGAATTTAGTGTCAGTGTAGTAAAACAATAATCATTATTCCTCTCATGAGGAAGTTTAATTGTTTCCATCTCCACAACTTTTAATTAACCTTGGATAGTATATGTTAATGCTTACAATGCTACATGTTTCAACCATTTAATGGTCATCTTCATGCCACTCTGCATTGCAAAATATGAATTAAGATCATAATTACATCACTCAGTATCATTAGATTCAGATTTCAATCTCACAGTTATGGATAGATAAAAATAAAATGTTAAAATGCATCAATAAAAGTAAAAACATGGGTATAAACTTCCCAAAAATATCTTCTTAGTTAATGGCCATTACATGTGTTGTATGGATGCAAGATGGTATTTGTACACAAGTATACATAAATATTAAAGTTATGAGGATGTAAGTGCTAATGTGTGGTTCCCAATTAATATTCACAGTTGATGCTAAGAATCTGTCTAGTACATTGGATTTAATATGTTCATATTTACAAATACTTACTATATATGATTTTACATATTTCAGATTCAAAACCCAATAATAAATATCATTTTGCTTCCATACAATACTTGTATCCTCTCCCTGAACAGGCCAGACGGGGGAGAAGCTTCGCAGCAAAAGGAATATATGCCAAACTTCAAGGTAATATGGAGTTTATTAATTGCATACAAGATCAGTATATGAACCCAGATCAGCTGCCTAAGCCTGGGCAGTGGCCAACTTCTTCTTCTTCTTCTACCTTAAGCACTGCTAGCATTTGGATTTGAAGAGTAACAATGGGAGCGTTTTCCAGGGGTTTTATACTCTAATCACCACCTTTCACTGGGCTTCCCTTTTACAAATCATGTTTTTATTTCTGGTGTTGCTCCACCAAGAGTGCAGGAGCACTGAATGTCAACATCCTGTTAATGCAAACATCCATGTGCCCATATGACTGTTGGTGAGGCAGAAGCAGTAATAAACCCATTCCAAAATAATGTAAATCTACCCATGGCCTTAACAATTCCTGCTACAATAATGTTTGATTTGTTACATAAAGTACTTCATGTAACAAAATTATTTTTAAGTATCCACAATTGTAAGACTGAGATCTCAATCCCATGATATTGATTCACATAATTATGACCTAATATTCAGTTTTGTAAAACTGAGTGGCCTGAAGATGACCGTTTAATGGTTGCAACATGTAACCTTGTAATAACTAAGACATGCTATCCAAGGCTGATATGAAGACATGGAGACAGGGAAGGTTAAACTTCCTCTTAAAATTTAGACATGACGGGATACATAACACTGCATTCTAATAATCAATATCCTTATTTTCTCTGTGTCAGAAATTATTACCACAAAACTGTTCTATTTGTTTAATGTCATTCACACTCTTAGAAATTTATTTTATACTGTTGATTGAAATTACACCTGTTGTTGTAAAACAGTTTTTCTAATTACCTGTGTAGAGAAATAATTTTTAATAATTACATGCACTAAACCTCATAAGATTATTAACAATTTCTTCCTGTAATTTTGCATAACCCATACTGGTGAAAATCCTGATTCACTGTAAGAAAAGTAATTCCTCCTGAGATGTTACATAAGGATTTCACTGCATACCATATAAAGTACTATGTATTCAGACGTACTTTCAGAAGACACTCTCGGTCATCCAAAATCTACCATTCAATCTTTTTGTAATTACATGAGTTTGAAACACTTACAGCTTCCCAGTCACCCACCAGAACAGATAATAAACACATGCCAACATGTGTATTACAGTGTTTTCTAAATCAGAACTTTCTGGACACAAAGTTTTCCCATGCAAGAAGTCAGATTTTTTTAAGTCCCACAAAAACTTGCATAAGAATAAGTGGTAAACTTTCCTGCACATAAAGGTCTCATGCAAAAAAATTTTCGAGGTTTAGGAGTTCACTTTCTTTTGATTTTTAAACCAAAATTTCCCATTTATGTTCCAAAGGCTTTACAATATAGTCATTCTTGATAGTGAAACTGTACCACATTCACTACTTGACTGCAGGCCACATCATCACGCATGCGACTCACTGGAACTTAAGTGTGGTTTTGAAGATTTTTTGCACTAGATGACAATATGCCATGACTCAATCAGTAGCAAATATTGTGTAATTAAAAGTGAGATAAATGAAGGAAGTGCATCTTTGCCAACAACAAACAACTTCCGACTTGCACTTTTTAGGTGGTCCATTTTAACTTGCAATTTATGGATTTTTCTTTAGCAGTGAAGTAACTGTACATCTAAGTTGCCCTTATCATAGACACTTCTCACCTTTATAAATAAAATATTATAAAATAATTGCTTGGGATCTAAATACAGACATGGATCCAAAACTGAACCTAACATTCACAGTTCCCCTGTAAGAAGTTTTCCCTTTAAGTAGTATATTTTCACCTGTCTGCAGTTTTTGAACATATTGCGCCTGTTTGAACAATAAGAGTTGAAGAGACAGAAAACCATTTTTCTTTGGTGAATATTACCAGAATAACAGAAACAACAGTAAAACCTAATATTTTAAAAAGTCTAATCTGGGAAGTGTGTTAGAATTTAAAGAAAGCAGAGAGAAAACACTTAAATAAATTACAATCACTCAGCTAATTTCAATATGACTGAAAATTACAATGTACCACTCCCACGCTACAAAACAGATGATGGACAGATCATCAAAACAAAGCCTTCGAAACCTTGCTAAATATTATGAATCCAATAATTTACTTGGCATAGGATACATTTACTTGGTATTGTGATATACCTCTCACATCTTTGGAAACGAGTCTGTAAATAATACACGGTCACATAATTAAATTTACAAGGGGCATAGAAAAAAGAAAAGAAAGTTAGACTTACTTTGATACATATAAGGAACTGGGGGAAATATAAATGAGTGTAAAGCAGACAATTAAAGATACAATTACTTTAATCACTCAGCTTAACAGTGTAAGGTTATTGTTGCAGAAGTGACTTTTACACAAGACCATATAGCAGCAATTGGACAAGAGTTTCTTCCATTTCTCATTAGTTATATAAACAGCATACCAGGTATCTGCTATATGAAGGTCCAAGTAATTATATACAGACAGCCGGCTGGTCCTCTGGGCTTCTCCACATCACACATAGAAAAGCACAGTACTTACTCCCACTTCATAATAAACCTTCCATTTCCCTCATGAACTGCATGTAAGCATCATCCTTTGTTTGTTGACTAGTTGCAGGTGTTGGTTTTGGAACCAAACTTTCTGTCCTTGGTTCTAAACACGAGAAGGAAATATAGCAGAACATACACAAGGATAATCAAGTACAATGATGATGGTGTATTACATTTAGCATCTTATGATTTTGAACTCTGTCCACTGTCCAGTATTGAAAAATACAAAAGACTTACACACCACATTTCAGAGACTATCATCTCCATCCTCTGATAGAATGGAATGGCAACATAAAATTCAGTTGGGCCCTATATGTAGGCCCAGTAGTTAAAAACAGCTATATCTGTCAGGCCTGAGGCACTGTCCTGCCCTTTCAACAGACATTGGAGAAAGTCCCTGTCCCCACAATGCCACAATTTAAGTTTTTGTATTTGTAAACACTGGATGATGGACAGAGTCCAAAAACTGCATGTTGTGGAATATTATAAAGACATGTTCAAATATTGTGACTCCCTAATGTTGTAAAAATGTTACAACAGATCAAGTGATAAAATAAAAAATTTAAAGCATGAAATCAGCTGATCATTTTACTATGACACAAGACTCTCAGTACTGCCCAGATGAATGAAAACAGATCAACTCCATTCTGAAGATACTCATATCATTGTTCTGCTGAGCTAATACTCTCACTGCCTTTACTGTCCATATCATAGCTATATTTTCCATTAAATCAGTTTAAAAAAGTCATTATTTCCTTTTAATTTACGTTTCAATCGTATCCATTTTAACACATACATACTTACTTATTCCATGGTGCAGAGTCCTTCATGAGAAGCTAACTGGTTTGCAGCTAGTCAAGAAATTCCTCGCATTTCACGGAACCTGAAGGTTCATTACTGCATTCACAAGCGTCCGCCACCCGTCCCTATCCTGGGCCAGCCCAATCCAGTCCATATACCCACATCCCACTTCCTGGAGATCCATGCTAATATTATACACCCATCTATGCCTAGGTTTCCCCAGCGGTCTCCTTCCCTCCAGTTTCCCCAGCGGTCTCCTTCCCTCCGGTTTCCCCAGTAAGACCCTATACACTCCCCTCTCCTAACCCATACGCGCCACATGCTCAGTCCATCTCATTCTTCTCGATGTTATCACCCGCACAATATTGGGTGAGGAGTACAAGTCATTTAGCTCCTCGTTATGCAATCTCCTCCATTTCCCCGTTACCTCGTCCCTCCTAGGTCCAA
>Ga0123357_10006480_pt1 | contig 14298 bp, 11 predicted proteins | sample TergutEmb28metaG_FD_89873 | JGI IMG/M metagenome (GOLD analysis project Ga0123357, IMG submission 89873) | Embiratermes neotenicus P4 segment gut microbial communities from Petit-Saut dam, French Guiana - Emb289 P4 | ecosystem: Host-associated > Arthropoda: Insects > Digestive system > Gut ...
AGGGGGAGGGGGGGGGGGAGGGGGAGAGGGGTGGGGGAGAAAAAAAAAAAAAAAAAACAAACAGTAGTTTATTGGGGGGAAAAGAGTGGATTAACTACACCCCCCCCCCCAAAGGATCGTATGTTACAGAAATGTCAATATGACCGTCCATTAACAGAGAAACAATACAAATAACAGCATGATAAATCAGTCAAATCTTCTACAAATCAAGGGCCAGATTTAATTGCCAGTGATGACTGGACCATAAGAATTATGAGTCTTAAGGGATTAGCTATTCATCCGAGAACTACCTTACTGTGGTAAATTGTCACAAACTACCTTGAAAAATGAACAGCACATGAGCATTATATAATAATGTGCCGAAAACAGGATTTACCTTTTCGAACAAATCTTTAACACAGATAAAATGCCAGCCCTTTTGTTTTAAGCTAACACTACACCTGTTGCAAAATGATAAAAATCAGTACTTTTCAAAACACCAGGACATCAACAACTGAGAACAGCTGTAATGCTTCTAGATCTGGCTGACAGGAGAAAAGTAACACCATTTATTCTTTAAATATATATATATATATCAAAGCAAAACTTTCTATCAGAATTACAATTAAATGCAATGAGAACGGGCGAATGACAAAAGTCACGGCTGAATGGCTAAGAGATGTCTAGTACAAAAGTTAAGGTGCACTTCCAAATAAAAGACATGTGATGGTTTTAGGTGCTTTCAAGGGTCACTCAACATGTAAACTATAAACATCTAAACTAAATACAGATCTGATTATCACACTAAGAACCACGTCTCGGTTACAGGTTCTTGATGTCGTAGTTAACTAACCAATCTAAATCTACGTGCCCTGAAAAAGGAATGGCTGCAACAAAGAAACTTTAATACCAGCATGAAATATATGACCATCAGAAGCACTGTTTGGAATATGAATTAACCCACTGTGGTCCAAATTATTATTGCGAATTCTAACAGTCTGGTCCAAATTACTTTTCCAGAGAATCTCTAATTTTCAAAGCTTAAAAGCAGCCATTATATGACAGTAGCTTAGGGGAAAAAAGCAACATAAACTTTCTAAAAACGCAGTGTCAATTTCAGCTTAACACTGCTTGTGTTACAATGAAAAGTGCTAGTGAATTTAACTCAGCACTGGACCAATAAGGTTTACTGACTGTCCAGAATGATATTTCATTAGATTACATCACCATGGGGTTTAAGATATGTCATGTGTCAAAGAATACAAATGGAACAGATGAAGATGTCCTGCAAGATGAAGATCATGAACAAAATTCTTCTAGTGATGAAGGTGTTCACAGTGACCAGTTAAATAAGTGACATGTTTGTAACTTTTTACTACCAAAATACCCTAAACATTTTTAACCTTTATCCTACCAGGGTATATGTATTTAAATTTTACTGCATGGTTAAGGGAAAACATATTAACTGAACACAAAAAGATGAAATTATAAAATAAATTACTTTTGTGTAAAACAAAGCAGAGATCATGCATCATGTCTCAAAAATGCAATAAATTTCCTTGTTGTCTAAATATACAAAATTAATTTCTAGGGGTGCTTTCCTACATGTATTTGCATACACAAAGGCAGGTGATCAAAAGGATAACTCTGATATTAACCAAGTCAGAATATTAAGCACAGTGCACTTGGTTCAACTTCCTGGCATCAACTGAATGGAGCACGGCTAACAAAAAAATATGATAGCAATTTTGAAACTGATCTTGGATCAGAAGTTCTTCCAAACCCTTCGCTTATCTGAGTGTCTTAAACAGTTTGAGTGTAAAAAATTCAAGGTTGTATGTGTTACACCTATTCTGTTGCCTGTAAATATATTCCCACTTGATTCCTCAAGAAATAAAATACCCACATAAGCATTTCACACTAGCAAGTTTTTGGAATAATGTACAATTAATCAACAACCAAAGCTTAAAAAACATTCCTTACCTTCACACTGATTCCTGGGAAGAACTTTCCAACGTGTCTTTATGACTTGTTCTAATATCTGAAGAGCATAATACTTGGTTTGCTGGTTATTGGAAAATTCAAGAATGGTATCAACTCTTGTCCAAGCATCTGGATGCTCCTTAAGTGTTGTCAACACTTCCTGGGCAACACGTTGCTATAATGGAAAAATGTAAAAATACATACCCACATTTACAGTACCAGCAGAGGAAAATGAATTCATGCTCTCATCTGTTTCACTGGAATACCTTTCTTCTTTGTAATGGGAGAGAAAGGAGCTGGTAAACCACGAACAAAATAAGGAAGATACAAATCTGCATGAAATTATTAAATTCCATTTTATTCAAAACTGTGCATGTGTGCACGCACACGCGCGCGCGCACACACACAGAATTATTCAACTTCGCTGTCTCCTTTTTTTTACATATGTTAACCAGTTAGATTTTGTAGAAGCCAACCCTGCCCATCGACCTTCACAGCACGTATGTACGACTGTGTTTGATTGTGCAATTATGCTAGATTCGAGCATCTCTGAACGCACTGCATATATCGTTAACAGGGACTAACAGAGACATTAACTAGAGAATGGTGCAATTCAGGAAATTCACTCAAACATCTTTCACAAAAAAAATACTCTGTTCCAAATAATGAATACATGTCAGTACTGCGTGTTACATGACATGACAGAACTCAGTATCTGTTGCTAGAAACGCTCAAGTATGATTCTCTCATTAAGTCCACAACAGCCACAGCTGTATAAACAACACTTTAGCCCGTTAACACAGTAATCACTGAGGACTGAGAAATATTTGTGATTTTGAATTATTTTACTAATGACACAAAAAATTATGCAAAAATCTTACCCAATACTCATGTTAAAATTAGTGCACCTTACACAATGATAACAAATGCCCTGCCTTCTTGTCAAGGCTCAGAATTAAGCAGAACACAAAGAACCCAACAATTTCAAACAACAGTGCCTTAGTAAGCTTTCTTATTTCCTACAACTTAAACACATCCCTTACTGTCAAACATTCAACAGCAGTAACAAATTATTAACACATCATGTTTCTGATAACCTTCTTGTAACCACATTTTTACAGTACTACATTTTACATCAAAAATGGCCTGCGCCATTATCATTCATTCCAAAGCTAAAACTCATCCTTCCCTTTCTTCATGGAAATCAGCAATTTCATAAAAATGGCTGTCATGTAAATCTATACAGAGGTATTCCTGGTAAATGTGGCACCCACATGCTTCACAAAGTGTAATTTGCTCAATCATATTTTCTTCTCTCAAATGCATGCATGTTAGCTTCACTTCTGATTCTATCTCACCCAAATACTGGTATCAAAAAACTCAGCTGTGCTGTCTCTGAATATTTTTTATTTCAAGTACTATTATCAATGAAAGGTGTTCAGATGTGGCTGCTATAAATAATGTATACCCCAGACTGAAAATCTTCTAACCACATAACATAAAGCGTCCTCATGTGAAAGCTTTTCTAAAAATGAGTACAAAACCCCTAACACTATATTTACTCATACAATTAAAAAATTACATCACTTTTATTTCAAAAACTGTTTTATGGCAATCACATGAAAAACTGTAGCAAGATTTGATTTGACACCCAAGACTGAGGTCAAGATTAACAAAACCAGGTAGTACCATGACACAGAAGTTCACCACAGTTCCTACTAGCACTGTGACTCGCAACTTTCACATGAGAACTGCACTTAGTACATGTTCAAGAGTTTCATTTAAAACATGTCAATAAAAATTTAGACTGAGCAAAGCATATGGCAACAATAAAGTTCTAAGAATTGTGAATACTATCCTGGAGCTGTTCTGTGAAGAAATAACTGAAGCATTACATTTTCTACAATATAATGCAAAAGAACACAATACAAAAAAACTCAATAACTGCTCTACAAACTGTACTAATGAATCAATTATGAATAGGGAGCAACAGCTGCATGGAAGTATGTGGTACGCATATCGTAAGAGTCTTTGAAGGGTTTTTCAAGTGGAGGTGTAAGTGTTGTCACCAAAGAGACTAAACTACATGGGTGATAAAGTTCAACAGATTCTGGGTACCCAGTCACCACAAAACCTATGTAATTTGTTGTGGTGCACAGAATTTTGGAAACACATACTGAAATTCTTTTATGCGTGCAAAATCAATTTGCTACTACACAGCCCAAACATCACCACCAGCAAACTGCCTTAACTACTAAAATAACTTCAATGCAAAATTAAAATTCATAAAACGATCTCTGAACATTCTTATAATAAAACCGAGATGCACTAATTTCTCAAATTTATTTTTGGAATAAAACTCTACAAGTTTCGGACAAAATTTCCAAAAATTCCAGAAATAAATTTGAGAAATTAGTTCATCTTGTTGGTTTTATTATAAGAATATATCACGATGAACTGTCCTCTGAATGTCAAAATCTCTGAACATCTCTGCTGCAACTTGGTGAAAGACAATGCAGAAGACAAGGGAGCAGGACTTGGGCATGCAAATGGTACATGGTACTCTCCATGTTTCTCCTCTCTTTCTTTCTTCTTTATATTGTTGCATTTTAAAGCTGAATATGGAGTTTTAACGTGAGACTTTTTATTTAAATAGTTTCCAAGAGTTTTTAGATTTGCATTGTGATTTTATACACTTTTCAGTGTTTTAGACAATAGAAAATGCAATAAATTATATCACTTAAGAATTATATCTTCAATGCATATAAATATCTTTTACTGCACACACACACACACACACACACACACACACACACACACACAATGACCTAGAGCAATCAACAGCAGAATGTGTAACCCTATTGGTCAATACAACACAAACCCACAAAAAGAAGAGAGTCTGGCTCATTTCACACAAAATGCCCTAAGCTGGATAATCCATGGTTCAATCCACAGCATGGGCAAAAGATTTATATTTTCTTCAAAACATGTAAACCGTATCTGGGTCAGCCCAGCCTCCTACTCAATGGGCACTTTTCCAGGAGTAAAGCAGGTAGAATGTGAGGCTGATGACACACCTTCATATAGTGCCAAGGTTCATGAATGGAGCTATATATCTATGCCCCTATACTTGTCCATGGCATGGACAGGGACAATTCTATCTTTACAGCAAGCCTTATAAATTAAAGTCAAGGATGTTAACACAGAGACAACAAAATCTAACAACAGTCTGAAATGCATTTCCATAAACACAACTTCCATAAAATCACAGTAAGCGAAATGTTTTAACAAACAAAATTTTAAAATGCCAACAAATGCACAGCCAGCACACAGAGTAGGTTCCAGTAACACAAAACAGGTAACAGTATCTTGCAGGCCTGCAGCAGCAGACAGACAGTAATTGGCCACACAGTGTTCTTCTTTGTATCTTATCACATCTAGTTAAGACTGTTAATGTACTAAGAACCTGCAAAGACCCCACAGTAGTGTGTCAATACATCATATTCATGTAACTCAAAAGTTACTCTTCCTCTCTCACATACCAAAAGCAATATTTAATTAACATAAGAAGCCAACATCAAAACACCTAAATTACACTTGTATTGACTCTGGTATGTTTAAGTAACAATACAAAAAGTCCTCTACGTTCATTGATGTCCTGAACTTCGTAAAATTCTTAGTTCAAATCTATTCCTCACAGGATACTTTGTTTGTTTTTGGTATGATAGCCAGCAGTGGGCCAGTGCCTCCTCATTCATGAGGTTTCTAGATCACACACAACAATGCATCACAGTTAGAAGGACTCCTCTGGACGAGTTATCAGCTCATCGCACAGACCTCTACCTGACAACACACAGCACTCACAACTGACAGACATCCATGTCCCCAGTGGGATTCGAACCCACAATCTCAGCAGGTGAGTGGCCGCAAAGCTACACCTTAGACCGCACAGCCACTGGGACCGGCCCACAGGATACTCTGATTTCCCTTAATATGGCACAGCCTGTACATAGCAGTCTGGATGCTCAGATGCATCTACTCCATCTGGAAGTAAGGAGCATCAGACACCACGTCTTAAACTCCTTACAGCAAAATTCTGCAAGACCTGAACATTTTCCTTCCCCCAATTCAAACACATTTCTCTTTAACACAGATCTATGGTTTGTTCAAAAAAGCACCAGTGGTCATAAAGTCTCCATCCATTTTTATGAAATTGCAACTATTTATTCTCTTTTTCAGGAGAGTCTAGAAGGATGGCGACTGCAGAAGAAATAGTGGCTATTGTCAGCGCCCAGTAATGTAGACTGTCATATAAACATGAATGACAAGAACTGATGCAGAAATTTAGAAAACCAAGTCTGAAAACAAATATCCAGACCCTAGCTAACAAGTTTTGTAGAAGAGGATAAGTTACAGGTGAGAAACATTCAGGCAGACCACCCACATCCGAGAATTCTGTGCAACATACTCAGCAAGTCGATCATTTGCATGTTTGTGGTCACATCCACAGGCATAACTGTCAAACATGGGTCGAAGAGCAATCAAATTGAACCTACGAATGGCACGGGGACACATCACAAGTGCAGGTACAACTAGGTATCACCCAGACAAACATATATGGTACCATCATGTTTGCACACGGTACAGTTAGTGGAAACAAGTACCCCGACATGTTACAACAGTTTATGGAAACACAACTAAGGAATGATGGAATTTCTGATACTGTTGCTTTTCAACAAGACAGGGCACCAGCTCATTCTGTGAATGCCGTGCAGGAAAACCTCTATAATACCTTTCATGACAGATGGAGAGGCACAGCTTCATCAAGACTGTGGGCAATATTCTCACCTGATTTTATGCATGTACATTTTTTTTTGCTTGGTGTGTTATCAAAGCGTCGGGGTACAAAACAAAACTTAATAACATTCATGAACTACAAAAGTGTGTTCATGATGCAACTGAGAGAACTACACTAGCAATGTTACAGCGAGTATTCAGAGGCATCACGGAACATTGGTAACACCACTTTGAAATGGACAGCGGCCATAAACGTTTTATTACAACTACAGGAAAATTCTGTTAATCTGACTTGCATGGGACTGGATGTGTGTTACATAATCAAATATACCAAATTATCAGACGGTAACTACACTGACCTATGTTGTTACAGAACAGTTCCTTACAGCCCCTTACTTGGGCTGTAAAACCGATCAGGGGTGTATTCCATTTGGGTATTTCCTTCAGCTACTGGTTAGGGTCATCATCTGTGTTTTTTGGGGTCTTCACAGCTGAAGAAGTTGACAGTGTAGGAGACAAGGGGTCAGGAGATACCACTCTAGAATACCTGTTGAAAATATCCCTGAGATCTGTCTGTTCTATTGATGAAGTTTTGTTTGTGGGAAAAAGCAAAACTTCTGCTCTTGGGACTACACCCCCCCTCCCCCCCTGGAGTGCCAGCTTATCAAGGTTTCTGGATTACTAAACATCAGTTTAAAGGCGTTTTACTACACCTGCATACTAATAAACATATATGTCATTAAAATTAAGACTTTACTTCCTTCATAACAAGGAATCCAGACCTTACAACCATCCTGTATTACTCTTGTGGCAACAACACTCCAATGGTTAATGGCACAGAGGAAGCAATTTCTATAAACAGGCACAAAGGCGCTCTTTAAGTCCTCAACCATGTTGTAAATCTGGACTTTCCACTGCTATGAGAACTGCTTCCCTTACAAAATCACTCTTTACCAAAATGCTGTATTGCACCACAATGAAACAGACGATTGGACAGTTAACAACCTGCTAGAGCATACTGGGATACTATACTTTGGAAGGTGTGCAAATCTATCACTTCTCAATGCACACATTTTTTTCTTTGCCAGCCATAAACAGTCCCCACCCCAACCCCAGAAGTCTGTGCTTTTGTGGGGTCATCTGGAAACCATAACCATGCCACTCCATCCATTCCCTTCTTCCAAAATCTCTTTCTCTTCATTTTACTTGTATCTTCTTCCCTTCTACCATGTCCCATATATTTACCAATTTGTTACTATTCCTATCCCTTCTTTTCAGTCTCATTTTCAAAACCCTCTTTTCTAATTCTGTATGTGCTCATTCTTAAAACATCCAAATGCCACTCAAGCGTTACAGCTTTCACAAGCTTTCATGGCAGACAATGCTCATATTATGGTCTTCCATGTCATTACACAACACAGGATTATAGGATCATACATCTGTTGTGCTGTTTCAGTGAAATGTTCTGCCTCTGTATTCAACAGCAGAAAAAGGCAGGTTGTTCAGGTGGCTGACAAAGTGAGTGGACAGAAGGTAAAGGGAATAAATCTTGTACTCCGCCAAGGGGAAATGAGAGTTCAAAGTGAGACAACCAGGGTAAAAAAAAATTTCTCAAGTTCAAAAATTGGGGAGAAATATGACCTTACATATGCAATATCACATACTAAAGGAAGGGAAGGAAAGGGGTAAGAAATATACGAAGAGAATCGTTTTCTCCAGAAGACTAAACCAACTCACACCAAACATTGCAGTCAGAAGATAATATCCAAAAATTCTTGACAAGCAGTCTCATATCTGTGTTGGCAGATAAAACTTAATAAATAAACTTTAAATGATAACAAATAAAAATGCTATGTAAGTTTCAATAGGCATCACAATGCCATAGTTTATTCATATTCTCAATTTTATGCCCTCCAGTATGTTCTTGCTACAAGGTGATTTCACCAACTTCAATACTTCTTACTACATTTTGCTGTCACACCTTCCCTTGTTCCATTGCTGCACATGCACGGATGTAATTTCAATGGCATTACTCACATCATAAAAATGGAAATGAAAGTAGGATGCCACACACAATGACAGCACTTTGAGATGGGGAAAAGTATGACTAGCTTCATAAAATGAAATTCCATTAACATTATTCCATAAAAAATTTGAGGAAGTGATGTGTAGGAGAGTGAGTAATGTCTCAGTCTCAAACATTCTTGCAGATGAAAAGTCTGGTTTCAGGAACAACCTCTCAACAAAAAAACCCTATCAAGTTTCACTGACAAAACCCTGTAAACTTTTATGAACTGTGTGTAAGTGAAATATCTTTCTAAACCATCCGAGATATAGCGAAACAATGGTAAAATCATACCTTCGTGACAGACAACAAAAAGAAGAAATAAAATGCACTCAAACTACAGTATACATTCTACATGGGGCATTCATAAAATATGGACTTCTTTATGGTTCAGTACTTGGTCCTTTGGCATTTCTCAAAGACCTGCCTCCATCCTCCAAACCCACGTCTATACTTTTTGTAGATGATGCTAGTTATCATGTCAAATTTAGAAACTAATCACTTTCAAAAGTGTGTGAATGACATCGTCACTATCCCAAATAACTAGATTAGAGCCAAGACAACTCTGACAAACATTCAAAAAATTTTGCGCTAATAACAACTGATGCAGACTTAAAAATATGGCATGAGAATAAAAAAGCCAGGAGAAGCAATTACATATCTTCATTTACAGATTGGCAGTAACTTTAATTAGAAAACACATATCAAATTAATCATCTCTAAACCAAGTTCTGTTCATTTTGGTATCAAAATATTCACATCCCTTACAAAAACACAAAATGTAAGAATACTTTACTTCATATATTTCCATTCCATTATGTAATACAGAATCACTTTCCATATAAATTCAACAGACACCAAAACAGTATTTTAAATCTAAAAGAAAACGATTAAAATAATAGCAACTACTAAACGGAAAGTCTCTTGTAGTGAAATACTTAGGAATTTCAGTATCTGTCCACTTGCCAGCAAATACTCTTGGGTAAAGGTAAAGGTGTGCCTATCCACACCATTAACCCTTTGATGCCAGAATTTAGTGGCCATACGGCTATTTAAAGGGCTCACTGCGCGGCCACTTTAGTGGCCGTTTGGCTGTTTAAAGAGCCCACTAAGCAGCCACTTTAGTGGCCGTTCGGCGTTAAAGAGTTAAGGCACATGTGAGGAGAAAAGGTATAGCTCAACTCATTCTTAAAATTGGTGACAGATGGATATGAGTGGTCACAAATCCCACCCCAGCCAATTTACCTCAGGAAGGAACCCCAATACCCACTCAATAGGATGAGAGGGCACTAGAGCCACTCTGGACATCTGCACAAGAGATAAATGTCTTGCATCAGCCCCTGCTAGAATTTAAACCCTAAACCATCCAGACCATAGCCTAGTTGCTAAATTGACTATGCTAACCCATCTCAACAAATACTCACAGAACTAACATTTTTACAATTTCATATACAAACAATGCTTGTATAAAACACTGATATCACCGTCATGTGCCAAATACCTCAGAAAATACCAGAAAGGAGAAATAAAGTTCTTTGCAAAGGTGTTCACAGTACTGTAATACAATTATGCAATTATGTGCTACTTGATTATTAACAGTTTAAGTCATAATATAAAAGACAAGTATTTATGCAAGCATTAACAAGTACCTATTACAGGTCTTCCACTCTATACAAGAATTTGCCTGATTAACATATTCTCAGTAAAAATGAAACCTGTACCAAACAGTGACTTTCTGTGAATTAATTCTTTTTGTTCTAACTGTATACAGGCATTTACTTCTATTTATATTTCTACTTGTAATGATAAGATACTATATTATACCATAACATGCTCTACATCCTTGGGTTCCTTCTGTGAAGGCTCCTTGGAATGTAAATGCCATTCTAGTCTCTATTTGTACCTAGACACTAATTGGAAAGAGTCTATGGTTAATACACACTACAGTAACTAGGCAAGCCTAATATAATGAACATTTTTAATTAAACATCTTGGGCTGCTATTCTGATGATCATTCAATTCTACTTCTCAGGTGCATCAATTAATGGTTTAAAGCTATATGAATGTTAAAAATATATACCTGTTCTCCAACTCCGCTGTACATGCATCCTACTATGTTGTCCAGTAAATTGATGTCAAGCTTCTGGTTGAAATCCAGAAGTTTGGAGGCTTGTTCAGCAAGAGTCGCCATTCAGACTGAGAAACTGATAGAAGAAATTCACATTGTCACAAATCACAAAAATCAGAGATACACAATACACGCAATTGGTCTAAAAATGTTGATCGCATATTCGTTTTGACAACAGTGTGATCATTAATGGTAAATCATACACCCATACAAGAATACCGCAAGTATCCAAGTTTTTATTACTCACTTTCAATTTTTTCAGATCAGAAGCAGCTTAAACTCTGCCTTTTGCTTGGGCTGCGGACAATCATTCCTCTCCCACACACTTCTTTTCCTTCATAACAGAAAAGACAATATCAAAATACAGACATAACCTGGCAGATAGTTAGGTTAAGATATCACATTTACTTTAATACGCCTTGCGCGATGCACTGAATTATGAGCATTAGCTTAAACTGGAGCGAGAGTAATTACAAGGAACTCACGGTCAAGATACTATATTCAATAGTATCTTCGTTCAGCGACGTCTAGAATCTTGAATCCACACCCTGTTTCACGGATTTTCGGCCACAAATTTCACAATGAATACCTTCCAATAATCAAAATTGTGTCGGCAATTTTACACAGAATAGCAACAATATTGGAATTCACAACAAAAATGCTTAAAATAAAATATCCCTGTTGCGTCATTCACGAATAATTACGTTTAAAACGCCGACAACACAACCGTTGCAAACACATTCCCATCTTCCCGCGCGGTACGCACCTCACCGCCGCTCCGGCACGAGGCAGTCACTAACAAACAAAAATGGCGACGTCCGCGTAAGGTTGTTATTGTTAATATTCTTATTCCTTAAATTACAGTTGCTGTAATTTATCGACGTTGCTTAAAATTCTGCAGAGATCACAATTTTGTAACAATCTCACCACACAAAAGGTTAGGCACAATAAATCAGGATCTATGCTTTTTACAGGAAATGGCCCATGCGCTCGCAAAAAGCTAAAGGTTTTGAGGATGTCACGTAAAACAAAAATTCCGAATTGACATAGAAACCACCCGAAATGCTCTCTAAAAACGTTACATTATGGGAACTATTCGTACAGATAACCCAACCTGATGATTTTCGAAAATAATATCAAGATGGCGACTCCAGAACACCTCAGAGATATGGTATGCGATTCATGATTGGATTACACGAAGCTTCACTTTGCCAATGACTATCTGCTATGCTACAAATTCACGTGACGCATATCTGACGTCATTTATACACGTGTCCACGGAAATACATGCCAGTGGGTACCATTATGCCCCTGCCCAAAAAATTTTAGAACTTTCGTCAGAAATTTGTATGAAATTCCTTATAAGATTTTACTCTGTTGTATCACGAATTAAAGTTTCCCAATAAAGCTGAAGCTAAACTAGATTCTTGTCAGGTGTGTGTATACTTTCATGTACAACAGCTTCATCTCAATCCCTTCATCTGACAAAATATGCAAACTCTATTTCATGTAATCTGCATAAAAATTGAACGACTTCATTTATAGGCTTACACATGCCTATGCAAAAGCTGTAGGCCATTTGTTAACCACAGTGAAATTCTGGATTTACCTTTAAAATAACCACAATAATCCATCATTTCCGCTCACTATGCCCAATCGAGTTGGTGTGAATAGTCTATTTTAATTGCTAAATAGAACAGGCATGGCTGCTCATCTTCTTTTCATAGTCAAATATGCTGTTAAGAATCTCAGTATGGACTCCTAGCAAACTGCTCACTACTACATACTGTTTAATTTCAGGCAGAAATATTTGATACCACTACCAAAGACTGAATACAGGTATTCTATACAAGCAGAATGAGAACCTTTTCCATTGTAGCACACCAGAGAATGAGCTGACTGGTATGTAGTCCCAGTATAATCTAAAATATATATTAGCCAGTTAGAAATTTTGTGCTCTAAAACCAGGTAAGACTTCAATTAAAATTCCTTTGCCCAGGTGCTCATGAGAAATTTTCAAAGGGCTCCTGCTATCAGGGATAGGTAAAGAAACAGTACTGAGAAGCAAGAAGCCCAGCATAATAAAAAAGCTTCACGTTCTTAGGGGTTGATTTTAAGTCCGTTCAGTATATAAAGACAAGACACACTGCACTTAAATTACAGTGCATACTGTTCAAAATTTGTGCACACTCCATGATTCTCTACATCCTTTTTCAAGCCTTTCACCAACTAAAACATAAGTACATGAATATTGTGAAGCCCAAATTATTATCAAGCTTTCTACACTCCAAGCTTGAAGGCAACTGTGGAGAGTTTCTGAAGATGATATAGTATACTGCAGGTATGACAAAAACTTCCATTTAAATTACCTTTCCTTAAATAACTTTCCAAATAAACAACCTAGCTAAATTTATTAATATACAAGGTGGTTCAAATATGACCAGGACTGATTTGTGTGTAAATCTGGTGACATCAGTCCCGGTCATATTTGAACCACCTTGTACAAATACATGGATTTAGTAACATATAAACTCCCTGCAACCTCACCCCACTCCCTTCAACCCCAACAGAGAAAGCACATTCCTCCGAAACAGTGATGCCTACCTACTGTTAGCCTATGACTAAATAGTGGCACAACCCTAAACATACTTAGCACACTTACACACTGCCATGAAAACTGGAATTTTTATTATTACAAAACTGAAAAACCTGCAACAGCATTATCAGTATACACACTTTCATTACCAGAAAAACAGAAATGTAGAATCACACTGCAATGAAAATAAAGTGAATGGCTTTACAAATCTGCAAGTCCTGGAAGATCTCCGATCAAAGATGAAGATCAACTCTTTTGTACGATTAACATTCAGCAGACAAGCACCTGCACCAAATGACATAACTGCTCATTTACTACTTCTGTTCCGACTAGTAACTGCATGACAAAGCTGCAATGGCAAGAACACATGAGTAGCAGTAAGTTACACAGATTACGAATGAAAAATCAAGGAAAAGTTATGCACTGAATATGGGAAAGATGCAAAACTTTAGAAAGAATGAGATAAAAATTACATAACACAAAACCAAAACTCTGACATACAATTGGTTTTGTACGACAAATACATCACAGCAGTTCTTACAAGCATTGCAGGATCATGAACAGATACACACACAGGAGCTGGAACAGGGAGCACAAGATAGACACACAGGAGATGGAACAGGGAGCACAAGATACACACAAGAGATGGAACAGGGAGCACAAGATAGACACAGGAGATGGAACAGGGAGCACAAGATACACACAAGAGATGGAACAGGGAGCACAAGATAGACACAGGAGATGGAACAG
>Ga0123357_10006482_pt1 | contig 14297 bp, 8 predicted proteins | sample TergutEmb28metaG_FD_89873 | JGI IMG/M metagenome (GOLD analysis project Ga0123357, IMG submission 89873) | Embiratermes neotenicus P4 segment gut microbial communities from Petit-Saut dam, French Guiana - Emb289 P4 | ecosystem: Host-associated > Arthropoda: Insects > Digestive system > Gut ...
GCTCGCGCTTCTCATGTTGTTGAAATTGCGCACGTCCCTGACATGCTTCCGAGCTTGTTCCCTCCCTGGTCGGGCTAAGGACTTATCAGCAGCCCGTTATCTGTGGACCCTTCCCAGAGCTACATTTTTATATTATCCTCGTATCTCTGTCTGTACATGTCCAAGTTATCGCTTTATGAGCGGTTTTCATAATCAAAATTCCTATCGGGTCAAACCCCTTCAGGTACCTTTATACACAAATACTACATCCTTTTTCTAACCACGTTGTTTATTAGACTCTCTTTATATTGTTTAAACAGACTGCTGGAAATGAACTCATGGCAGCTGAGTAATGACTGTTGTCATTTTTTTCCTCCATTTTCAAAGGATTTGATCCAGTTTATTGTGACTTTCTCCAGCAAAAATCATCAGTTGAGTTTTTTTACTGATGTTTTAGGGGATGTCTGTTGTGCCACTCACCCCTTTACTGGATCTTTATTAAATATTTTAAGTGTATCTACAAAATAAAGAAGACGAATTAAAGCCGGATATTTTTCGGCAATTTCAACATTCGACTTTTGGGTAAAGGTTAATTCGAATTGTATCAGACTTTTAGAATTGCTTATAGTAGGATATGTAAGATAAATAATTTTTCCAAATGTTTTTGGTAGGCCTATAGATATTAACAATAATTTGTTATTGTAAATAAATATATACTTCTAACCTTCATTATTATTATTATTTAATATTTTATTTTCTGAAAGTCACAAAGATGCGCAGTGGATTTGTCTTTCTTTGTTTAATACAAGGAAGCAAATGGTTAGTTTAAATGTATGTAGTAGACCAACAAAGGCACATCGGTAAAATATGTTTATCATGTATCACGCATTTTTAAATCAATTCTGAAAACATTATCAAAGCCCTAATATGAACCAAGGTCTATATGAGAATTTCAACAGTGCGCATATAAGCACGTGAATGTATGAAAATATAGCCATATGTTAATAAGAAGAAAGAGTCGACATGCATAATGAAACATAGAAGTTGTATACAATAGACACAACACATTCAGAAATGCAAATCTACTACCAGTGTAACTATATGTACGTGGCTATTTTAATTTGAAATTCGTGCTACAAGACTATTCGAATCCAACAATTTATGGAACATGTCGAAATACTGCTTCGACTTGAAGTACGTAACCAAAGGCAGTAGGTCATCAGGAACATTTTTCGGAATAGTGTTAGTTAACAGTGGCAAAATGGAATTACGAATGGGGCCCACTTTTGTCGGGTTTGCTCTTTCTTGACACGATTCTTAATGGTTTAGAATCTGAATGTTGATTAGCACAAACATTGATTTGTAGAGATAAGCAGCCTGGTGAATAAAAGGACGGGTTGGACACCCGTGGACCGAGGTTTGATATCTGGCAGAGACAAGAGCTTTTTTTTTTTAACCAAATAGTTCCAAAGCAATCTCCTATTCAGTAGGCAAAGTGGCCGAGGAGTGAACCTGGCGACACTTCTATATATATTTCCGAGATTAAGAATAGGTGGTTCTGTACTCAGAATCCCCCATTTGCTTTCCAGACATTACAATGACAAATTTACCGCTTCACGGTGGAACTGTCTATATCTAAATACTTTGCCAGGAGACTGTGGAGCTAAATATCCAGATATTCTAAATCTCGGCACTGGCGGGACATGAGAGATCGATTTATCTCTACCTCCAGTGAAGGCGTTCCTCTTTTGAGTCGAACTGCAGTAAGTTTGCTGAGACATCCCTGCTTACTCGAGTAGGTTTGAATTTTCGGTGACTGGACCTAAGGAGCAACGACGCATGTAAAATCACAAAAGGAACTATGTACTCCCGGCTGGAGTACTTACTATTGTTATTTTCCCGGCAGTTCGCGCGATAAGCACCCACAAGCCGTCCTTTTGGGCTGTTCTTCTTAGCCACTTTCCCATTGTAAGAGCGACTGAGCGTGGAGCACCCCGAACAAACCCTCCTCCTTATAAAGAAACCATTTCACCCCTCAACCTCTCTGTATAAACTCCCAATATCTATGAAGTAGCTAACTACTTTGGTCCTGTTGTTAAGAAAAAATACTTTCCCTTCCTGAACTATAGTGTGCTGAAATGGGAAATTCTTACCTGTATTTAGTATGGAGACGGAACGCTGCAAAGAGAGACTCAGGCTGTCCGAATGTAAAAGACCAGCAGTAATGTATGATATGGAAGGAAATACTCGCGAAATGTTGAAGTACAGGGTAGTTATAAATACTCTTATCTTTTTTATAAATTTCTGGGTTTCAGTGACTACATAAGTCTGGAAATGCTGCCGAATGATAAACATGCATTATGTGGTGTAAATTTCAGAGGTCGAATTCAAATGAATGAAAGTTACAATCCTCGCATATTTCACAGTTTATGCAACTGTCACATTTCTATATCTTATTTTCCTGAAAATGAAACTACAAATTAGCATACTTTTCGCAGTTATCTCCTCTTGTCATTGTTACTAATCGCAAATACACAGAAACGGCAATTTTGGTAATGTCGTCGTGGGAAAGGAATAAATACACCGCTTGGAAGTGCTTTATAGGGCTTGCTTTGTAGGAGTGAGTCATTATTTAACGAGCGGGTTTCTGAATAGGATTTATTCAGCTCTGGAGGAATTTCTGCCTGAAGAACAAATTTCTGTTTGAGCTGCTGGAAAATAATTCCAAAGAGCCCATTAGCTTTTTGAGGATATTTAAAAATATTTTGGAATTGATGTTATAAGGCAAAATACTTACGAAGCTTTCCGCTTTAGGAAACCGCAGATAATGTATGAACCGTATTGAATAAAAAATTAATCACATAACTTGGATGAAAATAAAAACATAGTTTACTTCCTTCTAGTTTTCCTAGAGTAATCCGAAACGAAAATATTTTATTGTTAAAGAAAACGTGCAGTTTTTAAAATAACAGCCGAAGTCACGCTACTGTGATATGCAGACGAGGAAACAAAGACACTTTCCTGTCACCGAGTTGCACAGAAAAAGAAATGCCTCTTCCTAGACTGCCCAGTTCATTTTTGTCTCATTTTATTTCATACTTCTTTCTGTTCAATCCCACTACATTAGTGTACATATTGTAATAAAATATTTGCATGATGGATATTCAAAACATGGTGTGCGTTTTGCAAAGAGAGGCAGTGTTGCTGCATTTGCCATACGTTATTTACATTACCGTCTAGAAAAAGTGAAGTTAAATTTAAAATATTTTGGGAAAAATTGTAGAACTTTTACATCATGCGGGTGGCATAATTAGAAGTAAACGAAGAACGAAACAACCAATATGGTAATCAACATTACAGTCGCGAGCTCCTGATGATGGGCATAGTAGTGCCCGAAACATATTGAGCCCATAAGAAGTACAATAAAATAATAAGTAGCATCTATTTGGTTCTTATTCTTCCGTTATCACAATGATGCACGGTCCAACACACGTCAAAATTACTTTCAGCAAGTCTGAAGGGGCTTGTGTGTTTAATGTTCCGATCTGCTCATGTAGAAAGAACTGCACAAGTAAGCTTACCAGAATCACGTTATTAGTCTGCTTTGTGGTTTGATCAGCCCCTTTTGAAAATGACCACGATGGTTAGCAGGACTTTAATGTCGTCTTTCTTCTTCATGGTCAAGAAACACAAAGACTTCGATCTTCAAATTTTGCTCATTATTTTTTGATTTTAAATTGACGTTTTAAATTGCAGATTTTACTTATTATGTTTACAAACTTTCGACATTTCTTACTTTTGATAAATAGACGTGTCGAATTCGAAAAACGAAATGACGTAATACAGATTGCAGAGTTTCCGGGATACTGATAAAATTTCTTGTTCTATTTCTTCTTTCGAATTATTAATTTTTGGAGGGTCAATGATGCTCAAACTGACTTTGAGCAAAATTCCTGTAGGAAAATGTGACATGGTTTTAAAACTGATGACAGAACTTCGAAGAATGAAAGCCATTCTGTGTTTAATTCTTACATTTCAACAGTGTGGACTTATTTCAAATTTAAGGCAGTATACTTGGCAACAAAAACTGTTTTAGAAAATAAAATAGCAATTACAGGAATAAGTAACAGAGTGGCAGAGAGATGCTGGCATTCTTACAGTCACCACGAAGAAGAAATGAATGTAGGAGAATCAGTGAATGAGTAACCATTCCAATCCTTCAGCCCATTGGTTTCGTTGCGGTCCTGACGCACATAATGCCTCAACTGAAGAAAGATTTGTGATGGTTTTTAGTTTCGACGGCTGTGTGCGCACTTGGAGGACAGCAGCAGCAGTAGCACATGAATGCTTATAGTCTGTCCTCCCCCCTTAGAAATATACGTTCTTCTTCTTCTTTCTTTTCAGGCCTGAAGCAGGTTAAGATGGGAGGTGGGGAGAGCGAAGCAAACCTCTCTCATTGAAGAAGTCTATTATTTCCAGGTTTAGCGTTTACCTCGGCTGCCACAGCCTCAACCAACGAGAGTCTTTGCCATGACGACCCTCTGAAGCGGATAGAAGAACACTAATAGTGTGATTGATGTTCATTTCTTTTATACACATGCGTTTTTCTTTCCATTCAGGGGAACGTTCCTTGCTCCTTTCAGTCAACAAGATGCTGAGTGTGACGAGGCGATAGTACGGTGCTTCCGTCCTGCTTTGTTGGCTACTAGTACGAAAATAAGAGAGAAAATCAAGTGTAGTTGTTTCAGCGTAGTAAATTTACTTAGTAATCTGTGAACCACAAAGTCAGTACTCCATGGGACAGGTTCATACTCTAGAAAATAATTGTTCTTCAGCTAAACAAGAATTTCGCCGCCGCATTTTGTGGAACCTGAAGGTTCATTACCCTGTCTACTACAGACTACCTTTTGTCCCTTCCCAGAGACAGATTTGTATAGTGCACACCCTCGAATCCAATTCTTTGAGATTAATTTGAATATTGTATTCCCAACTACAGCTACGTTTTCCAAGTGATTTTACTCCGGTTTCCCTCCACAAATTTTAGTATAAAATGGAGACAGGACTGTTGATGCAATATTATTTTACTGCTTTTCTGAAACGACGAATGAATGGAAAAGTAGGAGCAGTTATCATGTACCTAAATATAATAATCTGATTTGCGAATAGATGGAACGGAAGAGAATCTTGAATGAGGGACGCCTACCACATGGCTAAATTTCGAAAAGGAGAGATCTCGGACGTGAAAAAGTTGTGTCAACCAGCGTGTTGCAATATTAAATTCACAAATTCCTCTTAATCCAGTTACGTAAGCTATCTCTACCGTAAAATAAGTGTTTTATTTAACAGGGCTCTTTATTGCTAAGATTAATTATCGTCGGTGATACATGAAAGAATGAGTATGGAACGTTGATCAAATGATACTGAGGAGAAAACCGGAAATACTCGGAGTAAGACCTCTCCCAATACCATTTCTTCCACCACAAATCCCACATAGCATGGCCTAGGGCCGGACCCCGGTCTGTGTCGTGAGAGGTCGAAAATTTAACAGTCTGAGCAATGGTACGGTCCTTTATAATACTAAGGTTCCTCCGAATAAGAAATAAACACCTTCTTCTGATGGTTTACAAGTGTAGGCTTATGATGAAAATATTTTCTCTTGATGTTAGGTTTCGATGGTATATAGGCCTACTCTAAGCACAGTCTCAATGGCTTTCTTTTATATGTGTGTAGCCTATAGGATCCTGTGAATAAAGACTTATGAATAGAAGGCAGTGACAATGAGTAATACTTGAGGGCTTAGAAGGGAAAAGAAGGGGCGATTTTTAGAAGTTTGTTTACACCTGGTGACGGCAAGGCGTTGTACTAGCGTGTTCATACACGGACTTCTTTAATACCAATTACCATATCACAATAATAAGCTAAAGAACTTGGATAATTTTTGGCTCACATGTTACAGAATCTTATGTTTATTGGACCGTGCATCATCTTGATAGTTGAATAAAGAGAGGCCAACTTGATGTCACTTGCTTTATTATTTCATTATTTAATGCTCAACATGTTTCAGATGTTAATACATCCATCCTCAGGATCTTGCGACTTATTTACAGAGCAATATAACCCATGAAATACCTCAATAAATAAGTCTCAAGATCCTGAGGATGGATGTATTAACATCCGAAACATGTTGAGCATTAAATAATGAAGCAAGTGACATCAAGTTGGTCTCTCTTTATTCAACAATGTTACAGAACTTTTATTTTGGATGGCACCACTGGTTCTTCTGAGAAGCCGCGTTACGTCAGTAAAATGCGTCTTTACCTAGGATATGTGTGCGTCGTAGGCCGCACACCTATCCACTGCTCCACAACACATTCCCACACATGATATGCTGCCAGAACACCTCGTTTGCAAATACGAATTGAATTGTTAATACTGTAATATGACTTTAGCAAGGAACAAAGCTCCCTGATGATGATCTGACAAGATCGAAATGTGTCGGAGTGTTTTAAAGCGTTTTAAAGTGTTTTATGTGAAATTATGTGCGCAGTCGTTGGTTGATAAATTGAAGTGAGCTGTTTTAGTGTCACCTTGAGTGACAAGTATTAGAAGTTTGTATTTTGTTTTCAATACGCGTTGTCGGTCACCTGTTTAGAACACACTTTTTACATTAGAGAATAACGGAACATTTATATTAAGTTGACGCGACTGTACTGTACTGTACTTTGCTGTTGGATAAAATAGCCACTTAAATGGAGGATGACGTTGCATCGCTCTTTCACTGTCGAGGATGTTACGTTCAGTTAATAACAGCAATAGCAAGGGAGCAGGACGTACCACAAAACAGGATTAGGCAAGGTTCGTTTTCCTTAGTAACGTTAACAAATAGCCACACGCTGATGGTTAATTTCTAATTATAGATACAGTTACTTTCCTCAGTTACCGACACGACGTAACACTACAACCTCTCGCATTATTGATCGTTCTTAAATCGATATTTACTTCTCCCTAGGCATAATTTTGCAGGACCGGAACTCGTTCTAACAGCTACTCAAAACTGCCTAGTTCTGTTACAATGCGAGTTGTGTACTTACTTACTTACTTACTCCATGGAGCGGAGTCCTTCTTGAGAAGCTAACTGGTTCTGCAGCTAATCAAGAAATTCCCCGCACTTCATGGAGCCCGAAAGTTCATCACCGTATTCACAAGTGCCCGCCATCTGTCCCTATCCTGAGCCAACTCCATCCAGTCTCCACACCCTTCCACTTCCCGAAGATCCATCTTAATATTATCATCCCATCTATGTCTGGGTCTCCCCAATGGTCTCGTTCCCTCAGGTTTCCCCATTAGAACCCTGTGCACACCTCTCCCCTCCTCCATACGCGCCACATGCCCCGCCCATCTCATTCTTCTAGATTGTGAGTTGTGTACTGCAATCACAAAACTACAAAAACATCAGATAGCTCTGGTGTGGAAAGTACCTCTACATAAGAAGAGAACTGCGTCATTCTGGGTTTTTACGCAGCGACTAGTGTTCATTTCTTAGCGACGTTTCGGGACAGCCTGTCGGTCCCTTCTACGGGTGCCAAGAATTGGACACTGTTGGATTCCTGACCCCTGAAGATGGGAACGATAGTTTGTCCAGAAACGTCGGTAAGAAATTATCACTACTTTTGCGTAATAACCCAGAAGAGCACATGTCTCAGGTACTTGCCGGCGGAAGCGTGAAGTGACCCATATCTGCACGTACATAATTTCTGCCATCGACTTACTTTAAAGACCCTAAAGGGAACTGGTATTGACTGGCGTAAAAAAGATTGATTAGCAAGTTGGCTCAGAGTGTTAAAGTACGTCTGAACCGAGGGGAGACAAAAAGTGTGAAGATTGGAAGAGGATTTAGACAAGGATGCTGTTTGTCACCAATACTGTTCGACTTGTACAGCGAATGCCTTACCAAGGAAGCTCTGGAAGGGTTTGGAGACCTCAAAATAGGCGGGCAAATCATTCACACTGTGAAATATGAAGATAACTTTGTGTTACTAATGAAGAAGAGGTGCTACAGGACATGATTGATAAACTGATTGAAATTGGAGGATGCTATGGAATGGAAACGAGGATGGAAAAAACAAAATTAATGAGAATTTCAAGACAACCATTTCCAGTAAAAATTATGATATACCAAAAACAACTAGAGAATGTGAAATCCTTTAAATATTTGGGTATCATTTTAACAAACGATGGAAGATGTACTTGTGAAATTAAATGTAGGATTGCTATGGCTAAAGCTGCATTCAACAAGAAGAGGGCTCTTTTTACTAGCACATTGGACTTGGAATTGAGGAAGAAGCTGGTGAAGTTCTACATTTGTAGCTTAGCTTCATATGGTGCTGAAACTTGGACGCTTCGGGCAGTAGATCAGAAACATCTGGAAAGTTTTGAAACGTGGTGCTGGAGAATAATGGAAAAGATGGGTTGGACCGATCATGTGAGAAATGAAGAAGTATTACTTGGAGTCAAGGGGCAGAGGGATATACTACACGAAATAAGTAAACGTAAGGCTAAATGGTTTGGTCACATTTTGCGTAGAAACTGTCTTCTACAACGGGTTATTGAAGGAAAGATAAAAGGGGGGATAGAAGTGGCAGGAAGACGAGGAAGAAGACGTAGGAAGCTACTGGAAGACCTTAAGGAAAGAAGAGGGTACTCTCATTTGAAGGAGGAAGTTATAGATCGCACTATGTGGACAGCTCGTTTTGAAAGAGGCTTTGGACCTGTCGTAAGACAGACTACTAAATGAATTAACTTACTTTAAGTGTCCTAATGTGTGTGATGATGCAATCTGTTTGTTCTGTGTCGATGGCAGTAAGTGGCAGAGGTGTCAAAATGACTGCGTGGGGTAGTATCCAGTTTGTGGACTGTTGGTATTAGATTTGTTAAACTTTACGTTTCCTATTACTATGCAAGGCGTGGAAGTGCGCGCGCACGCGCGCGCACACACACACACAAACACACACACATATATGTATGCACATAATAAAATAAACAGTATTTGCGACTAACGTAACCTCGTATATACGGTATTTTCACAGTACAGTTTTCCAGAAGCACATACATTACCTTGACTCATTAGAAGCTTATTTACTTCATTAGATAAACGGCACTGTTACATAGGCCGTGGACTAACCTGGAGGTGAAGGTTGTCTCTGCCAATTCTTGAATAATGTTGAGGAAGTTGATTATAATAATAGTAATTACAATATCTAATGTCGCGATATGATGCTTACTATTCCTATTTTTTTAAAACTTCAAAATTTGAAACTTGAGTGACAGAGCGGTTGTTTTCATTGGCTTTGTACCCCAAAGAAAATACAATTGTATACCCTTAAAGAAAGTCACAAGCGAAGCTATCTGTCATCATCCTTTCCAATTCATGACATTGCCATTCGAAAAAGTGGATAACATTAAGGGATGAAATTCTTCCCCATATGTATTCTTTGCTATTCTCTATGGCCCAGTTGGCTGATGGTCTGTGTTTCTGGGGAAACCCCCAGTGTTTCACAGCACATTTCACTGCAAATAAATTTCGGCACAAAGGTGTAAAATGTTGTCATTAAATAACCACCATATCGAAGATATGTTTCAGGTTATGTAATAGAAATTAGTACGAGGGACAAAGAGGGAGGAAGGGGTTGTCTTAACACCAAAACCGTTTATCGCCAAGAAATGAGCCCCATTATTCAATGAACAGGAGGTTGCGTTGGCCCCACATCCGGTCTTGACGCAGTTGAGAAGAGGCTCTCGTCCCTGCTTGGAATCAAATATTGATTTGTTGGTTGCTTTTCCGTAGCTTAGTCAATTTACCGAATGAGATATCCCTACTCATTTTGTCTTGAGAGACCGACGAAAACCACAGAAAACTTAAGCAAATTTAGCCGGTTTTAAGTGGAATTCGATCCCAGAACATCCCGAATATAAGCAGGAGTGCTGACCATCTGCCGTTGTATTCCTTATTATGGTGCTGAGCTAATCATCCAAATGCTGTTAGCAATCAGTAAGACTTGCTTTTGGGTGTGGAAGGAGAATATTCGTGAATCTTTGTGCTGTTTCCAGGCAAGGGTTCACCATACTGACCGGAGGATCAGTCACTGATGGCGTTGAATTTTTTCTGTTGCAGGCGAGAAGCCGTTCAAGTGTGAGTTCGAGGGCTGCGACCGGCGGTTCGCGAACAGCTCGGACCGGAAGAAGCATTCACACGTTCACACGTCGGACAAGCCATACAACTGTCGAGTGTCGGGTTGCGATAAGAGCTACACACATCCGAGCTCGCTGCGAAAACATATGAAAGTGCACGGTTGTGGGGCCGGTTCTACCGGCAAGAGTCCTCCCCCTGGGTACGACAGTGACGGGAGTGACTCCAACAGCTCTTCAGCTGCATCCATCAGCGTCTCGGCAACAGGTGGCGGGTCTGCAGGCGCGGGAACCACATCCCCAGACCAGCACAACCATCATCATCACCACCACCCAAACAACCCTCCCTCGGGTAATACAGTCTCGTCCATCCACCAACAACACAACCCCTTAACCTCGTCAATATCCCACCAACAATCCGCACCCGGGACCACCAACCTATCTGAATGGTATGTCTGTCAAAGTGCCACAGGAATGCCAACACCGCCAAGTAACGAACATTCGCCCGTCAATCATTTAAACCACTTGAACCATTTAAATCACCTAAATCACCATCACATGATGCATCACCATCATCACAGTGCGGGAGCTGCCACGGCGTACTGAGAACTACCCCCCGCACCGCCGCCTACCACCCTCCTGCCCTGGAGGCTGTGATCGTGTCATAATAGGGTGGGAGGGAGGATCACGGGTTGCCTATGGTTAGGCTTCACCCTTTACTTACGTGACGAATAGTCCGAGAATCAATTCATTAAGAGTGTTATGACAATTTGCCATAATTTTCTTTTATTCACAACTGTGTTTATCGACGATTACAACTTATTCCGTTTAGATTATCTGCATGACATCGCTTCAAAAAAGTAACACACAAAATTGCAGGTCGCATATATCTGTAGGAGGAAAAGCATTTAAATGGTGTACAGTGAAGGTTGTCCGAGTAAGGCGGCTGAAGCGAAAAAGCATTTGATTTCTGTGCGAGAGGCTTCCGGTTCGAAACTCGACCGCAGCTGAGGATATTCAGAAAACTGTCGAGATTTCAACCCGTAGCCTCTCGAATATGAAACAACAGTGCTAACCACTCGATCGAGGTATTCGGCTTATTATTAATTTAAAATTGTTATTTGGCCCATCTTTATTTTCTGTGTAGGAATTGGTAAATTTAAAATATTTGATCCCTGAAAGTCTTATTGTCCCAGACGGCGAGATGGAAGAGTATGATTATCTTAATCTGATTTCCATCTGTTCGCTCGAGACCGTTCAGCCTACGCCTAACCACGCAGATACACACCTGTGTTGCTCATGCAATTAACTATTGAAACCAATCGGTTCTACAAATCAAATACACGTACTCTGGCAACCTGCAGTGTCACTGTGGTAATGACATACATACACATAGCTAGTCCCTAATTCGGTGAGGTGAGCATTTCTACGAAGCCCAGCCCAGTTCCTTATTACTGAGTCGATTCTTTGAGCATGGTAACGTTCTACCTACATTTGCCATTAAGGTCGATTTCTAATGTTATCGCAATAGATATTTCGACCGAATCTAAAATGGAGTTAGTTCAATTTTGTTGTATTTTCCACGAGTGAAGCCTAACCCAGGATGAAGCCAGGAATTCAGGAACATGTCGCATAATCTGTATGCATAAACGGCATAGGAATCATCGTCTTCCACTTTCCTTTTGGCTACACTCAACTTTACCAGTCCTCATGATTATTTCGTCCAGTGTTCCAAGTGTTTTATGGCGTGTTTAGGTTCAACTTTACTCTTATTTCTGATAAATATTCTAAAATTTGAAATGGTTTTCATAGCTTGGAATAAAATTGTGTTTCGCAGCTTAACTTTTGTCAGAAACTAGCACATATATTTGATATGTTCCTGAATTCGGCCCAAAATTCTGGATATGTGCGGGGCGGGGGTGTGTTAAAAGGACAAATAAAATCTAAGAACAAAAATTCAACAGTCAAAACCACGATGGACTCGACAATGTGCCCTACTAACACAATTTCATTCAGCTTTTTTGTTTTTAAAAAATCCTCCAGAATTTATAAAATTTGTTTACTTGTGTTGTGTGAACAGTAAATAAACAAACCGGTCAAAAGTGTTTCTGCTATGATAACTAAAAGTTACTTCTGCAGGATCAGAGCTTACTATAATGCTGCAGACAGTGAAGCTCAACTGTTTTTACATTGAAAACAACTCCTTAAACAAAATCCCATATTTATCTTATCTCTTTTTCTTAAGTGATGACACTAATGCAAATATGTTTTCTGTGAGGGAACTGGGTCCTCAAAAACTGCGTGTTCCACAAACAACCGAAACCACTTCAATAACATTTAAAATTCTACAGCACTTTAACAGTGGTACATCGCCAGTGGGATCATTTACTGTATGGACTTTTACTGCCATCCTGTGTCAAAAATGACACACTAAATTCCGAGAACAGGATATGTTCCCCTTATGAGGCCACAAACTGGGGTAACAATCAGCTGGACCGTACAGATAAAACTAGTCCCAGATTCTGGGCCTGACTGCGAGAATAACTTTCCATATAGGACCAAAGTGAGTTAGAATTAAGCTTATTTTTAGGCTCAGGCTCTGGGCCAAAAGTAAATAGTAGCTTTACCTATCGGGCCCAACTAAGGTTTTCGCCCTATTTTTGCACTGAAGACGGAAAAATGTACTGTCCCAGAAGACTGGTTTTTACGTCTTTCAAAGCTGGTTAGTGGAAAAAGTCCATTAAGAAAATGATTCCAAGTTTATATTTAGTGTGAAACATAACATTGAATGAATAAGTTCAGTTCCAATAACGAAAGACTTCAAATTGCAGTCATAATGCAGAACTGCCCAGTTCTAGAGGATTTCTCCTCACATTAGACTCTTAACATAAATATTGTAAAACTGAGTCATCATGAAACTTAATTGAATAGCGTTACATACTGAAAAACTGATTCATCATGGTAAGTTAACTGATTTATGCTAAATATTATGCAACAAAGAGCGGCTAGTAACAAGTCTGTGATCAAGTTGTGGATATTGATAAAACCCTGGGAAAAAAAAAGACGCGAAGCCTTTTAAAATATTTTCAAAATTACGCTCACGGACGGTCATAAGCAGCACTTCAGTAGGAAGCCCAGTCTTTTTCATATGCAGTGCAAGGTGTTTCGCAGTAAGCAGACAAAAAGACCCTCTTGATTTAGCACTCCTCCCTCACTCGGCATGCTTTTAACCATTCATGTGAAACCTCTTCAATATCCAATTTTCTAATCTATTTTTTTTTTTTTTGCAATATTTCTGCACCCCAAAAATAACTTTTTTTTTCAACGCTCAACAACATTTTCTGAATTTTCTTCCATTGGTATTTAAAAACATCGGTGAACATATGTCCCAGCAGATTGCAGCAGTTAGAACATATTTGTTGTCCAGCAACTATAAGGGGAAAAAAACTCTTCGTGTAGAGATATGAATGTGTAAAAATACTGGAGAGTGATATCAACGTGGGAAGGGTTCTTTTTTTATTTCGTTGTTACTCAGAATATCATAACCGGTCAAGTGAATTTCAAAAGATGATGCATGGAAGGTAAAAATAGGGCGAGGTGTTTTATGAAAGGGCTTAAGATTAATGTGTAGAGAGTCAAATTTTTTGAAGCGCTGTTCTGACAGGCTTATTTTTATAGTTTTAACAAATAAATATGTCAGTTTTACAAAACAATTTCCTTTGCTCTGTGAATGAAACATTTGGCAGTGTAAGAGATTCATGTTGGTTTCAACCTGAGGTCTTGACTGCCTTTGTGATTGACAGGCGACAGACTTCGCATCTTCCACTAATGGACATCTTGTTTTCTTTGTAAGTCTATACGGGGTCCAACTTAATGAAACGGAGGCGTGAGACAAGGATGAAAGCTGCGACACTAAGCATACTGTGAAACATCTTATAACTTGTCTGGAACAGCTGAATAAACAGCTGAAATATTGTAAAAGGGGGGGGGGGGGGGAAAAAATTTTTTTGGGGCGACCAGGGGGGGGTTTTTTAAAAAAAAAATATTTTTTTTTTTTTTTTTTCTGGGGGGGGGAAGTAAAGAAAATCGAAAAATAAGGGAAAAAATTTTTAAAGAAAAAAAAAAAAAAAAAA
>Ga0123357_10006483_pt1 | contig 14293 bp, 9 predicted proteins | sample TergutEmb28metaG_FD_89873 | JGI IMG/M metagenome (GOLD analysis project Ga0123357, IMG submission 89873) | Embiratermes neotenicus P4 segment gut microbial communities from Petit-Saut dam, French Guiana - Emb289 P4 | ecosystem: Host-associated > Arthropoda: Insects > Digestive system > Gut ...
CACTGTCGCATAAACTCGCTTTGCTGCCGATGCTTTCTGCAGGAATATTACCACAGCTGCTTCACTTCTCACATAGCCATTTCCTGCATTCAAAGAGATAAATATCTGTCATGTTACAGTAACAAAGTTAAATATCTGTCATGTTACAGTAACAAAGTTAAATATCTGTCATGTTACAGTAACAAAGTTAAATATTTGTCACGTTACAGTAACAAAGTTAAGAATTTCTCCCTCCATTTAAACCACCACAAGGAATATGCTGTAAAGTTCCATGAAATCATAAAGTCAGAACTATACAAGAGCTGGGTAATCTGCTGTACTTTCTCAATATGTAAAGAAAAAAGCCCTCTCACATCTATGAATAAGAGGATGTGTGAGACCCAGAGCCAGTCTGGACAGTAGTGCTGAGAGAAATCTCTAACTCTGTCGGGAATTGAAGCACAGTGTTCAGTCCATAACCTAACATTTAAATGACCTATCTTTCTTAAACTGACTGACTGCCTGAAAATTTTAAATGCCACTCTGACTGCAACAGCAACAGCAACATTTGAATGACAACATCCCTGCCAGTGAGATATTGTTACATTGTCTCTGGTGTATACCAGTAAATGAAATTCATTATTTGTTAAAGAACAGCATAAGCCTGCCATCTCTTGATGATCAGACAAAATACTAGCACACACAATACATAATCTCTACTGATGTTAAGGAGATGTGTAACAGCCGTTTGGAAAGAGCAGCTGTGGATGATAAGGACAATGTGTTCAACTAGCTTCTGTTAGTTTCAGGCTAAGAGGGAATTTTTAGAATGTTGGGTTGTAAATCCAACAATTTTTACTACATTGGGTTACTAGCCTATCAAGAATTAGCCTAGACATATAACTAAATAGCTGTAGTCTGAACATTACATAATGAGAAACATCATGATCTATAAAGGTCCCCAAAGGCCTCATTATCCATGTCCCTACTACAGTATTCAGCAGCATGTTGTTAAGGTGTGAAAAATTCGACTATTTCCTGTGATCACAATTTTCAGTGCCATTCAGTGGAGCAACACCATTCCAAGATACAACAACACTGACATAAATGGGAAAGGGACATATTAAAAGGTTTTCATGGTGATTAACCTAACAACCGCCCTACTTTAAAGCCAAAACATGTGGCTAGTACTATAAACAAGGCGAATTCTTTTTTAATAAATTTGTGCTGATAGAATAATAAGTACTACGATTCAGTTTAGGAAGCACAGTTGGATGCTGTATACCCAGAAATACCAACTAATCTGTTGTTTTATATCTGCATTAACCTGGTACAGAGGGGCAGTTGTTTAAGGATGTGTAGAAGAATTTAATCCTTTAAAGTGGGTCTCACTCCACTGCAAGGAACTTCTAATTCTTCACACGATGCCAGCAATGGTGCACTATATGATCAAGAATACATTTACAGGGAGTCTACAATTAACACGTGGGCTAAAGTTTGTACTGAAACATCAGTGCCAATGAAGGTTTAAAGCAGTTATAGCGCATTCAGAACCTGATGGCACATGGTGACGCATGGGAGGGGAAGTGAAGGGGAAAGATGCGAATGGAATGGGTAGCCAGTAGTCTTGCACTGTATGTCAGAACATGGTCTATACAATTGCTGTCCGCTGATCCGCACTCCTCGACTGTCAGTAGTCGACTGAACTGACACCCTCCCTGATTAAATGGACTCATCTGTTTCGCTGAACGACCAAATCTGGTTTCTGCGCATGTGCCATCACGTTACGAATGTGCTATACCAAAATCTGTTTCTGTTAAGTTCATAATAAAGGCAATTAACAGAACGGATATCAACACAGTGATTACTGTTTGAGATTAGTATTCAACAAGCATGATATTTGTAACTTACCAGATGAGTCAAATGCTTTGCACATGCCCTGGGGACTCAGCATACTGAGGCGATGGAACTGTAAAGAACAGGTGGGTTTCAGAAGCACTTTTACTCCTCCTATAACAGCTGAGTCACACTGTCCTGTTCGGATGGCACTTACAGCCTGCTGCATAGCAAACATACTGGAAGAACACGCTGTATCGATAGCATAACTTGGTCCTGCAACAACATATTGAGATCAAGTTTTTATCTGAAATTATTATTATTATTAATTTCCCCCCCTCAATGCCCCACATGTCCTTGTGGACTTCATGGTCTTCCCTCCTGGGCATGGCAGAAGTGTAACCGACTTCTGAGGTTGGGACACCCATGAGGCACAGCTATGTTGTCCTGATGATATGAGTGGTGATATAGGAGGATGTAGTGCCCGGAGGGCCCTTAAACCTAAGTTCTACTAACCTACCCAGACCATGATCACCGCGGAAATCCTCCCCTTCAGGGAAAATTCCCACGGTAGAACCGGGAATCAAACCCGGGAGCTCATGCTTAGTAGGCAGAGACACTGACCACTAGACCACGAGGCTGGTCTATCTGAAATTATTTTAAAATATAAATCCTTTACCTAAACATTAATTTCAACCAAATAACATTCACATTACTGCATTTCAATAAATACTGAGACTGTAATGATGACAATAATGACAATGATTATGACAATATCACACAACTTTAAAACTACCACACAAGAGGGACAATGAGAAATTGAGAATTTAAATGACAGCATTTGAACCATTTTAATGTCCAGAAACCACATATATGCAAAACATTCCACAAAATTTTTGTGACTTTGCAGTTTTTATTTAATCTTCACCTATAATATATTCATATTTCTCAGTACTGCTGAATACACTTACATCTCCAAGGTCAGGATGTTGCTACGTACTGCACAACTAATTTGACACGTCACAAAGGTGGGACCGATGAAATCATGGCTGGCAGTTTATTTGGCAGTGTTTACTGTTAATCTAATTCAAACTTCACGTTATAAGAGGCGAGTGTGCAGTAAGAAAGAAGATATTTCACTAGTCTATTACAACATACTTCTTTGACACCTAATGACCACTATAGTGGTCGTACTGCACTGCTAACCTCTAAACGTTGCATTTTATATATTTAATAGGTACTGAATACTTTAAACACAGTATATACTCACCGTTTTTTTCTCTTCAAAATGTAGTTTGTTTCATAATTCTAACATATTTGGTCCCTGTTTTATTCACATTTTATATACAGGATGTGCTAAAATTTAAAAAAATAATTCCGGCGCCAAAAGTTTAAAGGATGGAAAAGTGATTGTCCACAATCAAGAACATTTCAAATAATGTGCCAACATAAAACAGTAACACCTTGTTCAGCCCTGTGATGTCATCTTATTGTCCTTTGCTTCACTTTCTTGACCTTGTTCACTTCTACTTTCCATATTTCAATACAGGTTAAACAATGCATTTATTAAAACCTAGTACCTCAGCTGTCCGCCATGCTCATCATTTACTATCTGCCCACACATTGTCACTAATAAGGTAAATTAACTGTTTCTGTAAACTGTGACAAGTCATAGAAAAAAATTACATAAATGGAAAGCATACAGAAGCACAAGGAATACAAATATCGTTTAACCTTCTAAAGCTTACCATTTACGTGTTGCACCAACACGTTCAACATTCAACAACTGTATGCTATATATATATATACACACACATACACTTATGCGTTTTGATTTATATGAGAACAAACAGCGACTTGTGCCACTTACAGCTTAAACCGATTGGTGTTTATAACTGAGATGAGAAGTGTTTACTGCATGGTACGAACTGGGTCTTTAAATAAAGCGGTCTGAGCTTAGTCTTTAAAGGGTTAATGGTGCAAATAGCAATGCATAAACATAAAACTTCACATTTATTTATGAATATGCAGACCACGTAATAATGAAACATTTTAGTGTGCCATGTTCTCACAACACTTTTCCTTCGTAACCTCGCTATCCATGCCTCCTGGCAGTATGCCCCTAAACCTGCGTTCTTCCTTTTCCTGGCCATCCTTGTGAGGAGAAAACTCGGTGTGCGATCGTTGATCTGATCAGTCTACTGAATTCTCGTCTCGGCCTCACCTTTCAAAATTCCATCTTGGCTTCTGCACAGCATGGCTGAGGTCTGGGTTACTGGGAAGTTTTTAGAGTATGGAGTAACACCTGGTACTACATTACTGGGATTCTCAAGTGCAGTCTGCCTCTTTACTTATGGTTTTAAAGTATATATTGGTGTAAGTGGCTATTTACTAAGTGAGTATTTTATGGTGTATTGAACCACAAATTATTGTAGTAAAGAACACCAGTTCACTGTTTACGGGTATTTGATTTATTTGATATGTGTGTGTGTGTGCGCGCGCGCACGCACGCACGCGTGTACCTCACTCAGGGCTCAAGCTTTCATTGTGTAGAAAGTGGGTACTGTATGGTGCAAGCGTTATGGAAGAGCTGATAAAAACAGAATGAGAGAATGAACAAGCCATATTTTCCCTTGCAGCAAACACAATTTCGGTCCTCTACGGAAAACTGACACATAACACTGTAACTTAGAAACTGAACATACCATTGTTCTTAGTATTTCCAGTATTTCACAACAAGGTAATGTAACATGTAACATTGCAAATCTCTGCTGGTTTCACTGTCATACTCAAATAACAAAATTCTGTCGGGTAGTGTCTGAAATGTTGATGCAAGTAACTGTGCTGATAGTCTGATAACAATATTAGTGAAAATGTTCTGGGTACTAGCAGTGGGCCATCTGCTTACAAAACACTTGCCACAAAAAAAAGTTATGTTGAGTAACTGTGATCATATGACAGTGATTACTCAATAGTCTCAAATGGCTGCTTGATACTCCTCAGTCTTTCAGTCTCTATATTGTAAAGTTATGCCAAATTGGATTTATGTTTTTGTAAGAACTAAGTGGCTCCCGGCCACCTCAGTTCTTATTATGGCAAAAGAGCAGACCTCAGAAACATTGGTTGTAGTCTCTCAGTGAAGGTACAAATTGTCTTGTGAAGAAGTTTTTTTTTAATGAGATGGGTTTGGGAGCTATAGAAAGACTGAAAGGGCCTCAAATTCTTAACAAAATAGCCCACTATCATATGTGCCATTCATAACCCAGATATGTGGCTCTGTAAGTAACGCAAACCAGATGTATCTCACTCACATTTCCCCAGTCACTATGGTTGCAGAGCAGAGTCACCGATTATAGGTGTGTGTGAGGGCAGGGGAAGTAGAGGAAGAAAGATGATTCCACATTACATATATTACTCGAAGTCCATTAACACAAAAATGTTTGAAATTAGTGAAGCTCACCGTTGAAGTCAAAAGTATATGATATTCTGTTTGGGAACATGGCACGGCAGCAGCCTGTCAGTCCGTAACCATTCACTTTCTCTGGGTCGGATGTCCAGTATTCATCTGACTCACTGTCTGATACTCCAATGAAAACACCTGTCCTGCTGCCACGCACTTCTGATGGGTTCACGCCTGCCAACATGACACACACAATAAAATTTACTTTCTGGCAAGTCCCCATTTGCAGGACAATACAGTGTCACAACCCAGAATATCACAATATGAATCATTTCTACAAAAACCTCAAAATTTACATATCCCAAAATGGAACCATTTTGCTGATGACATGGGGTGGATAGGGTGGGTTAGTGGGTAGGTGAGCGCATTGTATTGTTGCTGTAGCTATAATGCATATACAATAGTAGGGCCAAAACTTAAAAACAAGAAGGCAGAAGGGTAAGCTGCAAAAGGGAAGAAGGAAAGGGTGGAGGATGTTTCATTCCACTACACGGAAATATTAGTTCCTATTAACATGGTGAGGTAATATCTATAACTGCATTATGTCACTAGATCGTAATTACACTCTTACCTCAAACCAATGCATTTACATCCATCCTGTAAAATTATTTACTTATTTACTCACTTCATGGAGCAGCGTCCTTCTTGAGAAGCTAACCGGTTCTCAGCAAGTCAAGAAATTCCCCGCATTTTACAGGACCCAAAAGTTCATTACTGCGTTTACAAGTACCTGCCACCTGTCCCTATCCTGAGCCAGATCTATCCAGCCAATACCCCTGCCCCACCCCCCATCCCACCTTAATATCATCCTCCCATCTATGCCTGGGTCTTCCAAGTGGTATCTTTCCCTCAGTTTTCCCCACCAAAATCCTGTATACACCTCTCTTCTCCCCCACACATGCTACAAGTCCCGCCCATCTCATTCTTCTCAATTTGATTACCCATATAATATTTGATGAGGAGTACAGACCATTAAGCTCCTCAATATGTAGTTTTCTCCACTCCCCTGTTGCCTCGTCCCTCTTAGGCCCAGATATTCTCCTCAGCACCCTATTCTCAAACACCCTCAGCCTACGTTCTTCCCTCAGTGAGAGCAACCAATTTTTAAACCCATACAAAACAGCAAGCAAAATTATAGTTACATATATCTTGATCTTCATATTTTTTTATATCAAACTGGAAGAAAAAAGATTGTGCACCAAACGACAGCAAACATTCCCTGGTTTCAATCTGCTCTTAATTTCTTTCTAAATAGAATTTTGATGCATAAAGGTTGTGTCCAAATATTTGAAATGTTCCACCCTTTGAAAGGAACTATTATCAATCTTTATACTGTGAATACTGTAAAATGACAGCATTTTTAAATGTAACTTTATATTGTGAATCTTGTAAAATTACAGCATTTTAATTGTATATCAAGATAAGTGTAGGAACAGATACAGATATCTATGGAAAATGTTCATTACTACTATTTAACTTTAACAAAGATTGGAATGTGCCAAAAATTTTAGTTAAACCCTCAGTACCAAACCTCATTAAAATCTGTTCAGCAGTTCTTAAGTCCTTTCATCCATAAGGATGAAGAGAAAAATTTTAATATACGCTCTCACACGGATGCAAACATGCATAATGTGTCATCTTTCTCACGGAGAGGGTCAAAATGAGCACTGATATGTACATAAATAATTAATTTTTGGTATGACAGACGTTTTCTTGAATATATGGTAGGATTTAAAACCACAATAAACCTATGAATTTGCATATTGTATGCTGAGATGACAGAGATTTTGATTCCGTTGGTCAGTCAACGATTTATGGCCGGCAAGGATAGATTGTGCTGTGGTACCAGTCTGTGTATGGCAGGCAGTCAAGAGGTAAGATTTTTTTTAATAAAATTACTTCTTACTTAGATTTAACAACACATACCTGCATCTATAAGAGCTTCATGTGTAAGTTCTAGCAGAATACGTAGCTGTGGATCCATTACATGTGCCTGTTTTGCGTGAACACCAAAGAATGTAGCATCAAAGTGGACCAAATCTTTCAATTTGCCTGTTCTTGTTGGCAAACCATATAAACCTGGGGGAAAGTAAATAAGGAAAATAACAATTCCAGAACAAATTAAATTTTTTACTGTCATACAATAGCAAGTTTTATGACAAAAATGTTGGGGGGGGGGGGGGCAGGGCATGAAGAATGTTTAACAGTGGAGAGGGCAGAATACACACAAGCTGCTCTGATATCAATTAATTGCAGATACACTTCCTGTTGCAAAGCTCATTACATTACAGACCATGAACACAGAAAATTAAAGAAAATTTGCCAGTTTGTTTATTATATAAACCTGGTCCACTAAGGCAACCAACCACTGGCATGGCAGATCAGCAACAAAAATAACAACAACAGCTGTCAGATATAATAAGGAACTTGTAGCAGCCAAAATAGTCAAATGACACCTTATTTTACCAATCAGGTTCAGTTTATGAACATCACACTTCAAGGCAACCGAATGAAGATAATATACCGACCAATGAAAAGCTTAGAGTCTCTTCTTCTCGTCTCAAGAGTACAATTCAAACTGCCATGATGAAAAGTCTTACGACAGGAAATGAGTATGTATAATATAACACTGAGATGTGTTCAGATTTTTTGCACAACTATCCAGCATACAAATCACACCCAGTGGTGTACCGAGGGGAGGGGGGGGTTTCAAACTCCCCCGAAATTCCTAAGGCCCTCCAATATCGTACCAAACACAACCCGATTGTGAAAACTGTTAAAAATTGCTGAATTTAGGACGCCAACACCCCAAGATATTCGGAAAAAAGGCAGTATAATTATAAAACTAACTGCGTTCGCAACTGTTTTACATTAGCAACGACAAATAAACTGGTTGTCATCATAAATAGTCTTAAAGTACCAAAAATGAAGAAAACCTTACTATATGAAATGAAATTTCTTCTACCAAACTACAGCTGCCTCCAGAACCCCTGACTAGGGGCCTACTGCCCCCAGATCCCCGTTCTCTCTGTCCTCTGTCCTCAACTCAATTTGTTGAGCCCTCCCCCGAAACAAAATTCCTGGGTATGCCACTGATCATACCTATATATGACACCTTATTACGTTTAGATCAGCAACTGTTTCTTTGGCCTCTCTGGCTCTCCTCTGATTCTTATACTTAGATCATAAATGGCAAGATATATTTTTTTTATTTACTTTGAATGGCAAATATTAATGCAAACATATATGTTTCTTCAGGAAAAGTGTTGTTTGTCTGATTTTAACAGAACTTCCATCTGGTCAACAGATTTTTGTAAAAGTCCCCAACATAATGTGTCACAAAAAATTAGTTCAGTGGCAGCACAGCTGTACCACGCTTACAAACAAGAGACAGAAAGGACATGAAGCAGCTAGGAGTTGCTGTTCACAATATTTGGTGAATGCAACTAAAAACTATAGAATTAAATCACACAAATGCAGTAACTAGCACTGTAGGTTTAAATAATGTGTGACATACTTTACATGTAAACCATCCAATGTCTTGCCCTTTAAACATGTGTGAAACTTTTGCCTTTCATTAGAACATATATTTGGATGTATACTGATGAAAATTATTCAACCTTTTTGCCTTACCTGATGGCCATCTGCGTTCATCATCTGTAATCAGGTCAACACCAGCAAACAGCAGCTCACTGAATTCTTCTATATTACTGCTTTCTGGGAGACGGCCAGATAAACCACTAATTACAACATCATCACCACCACCACTTCCTCCCCAGCCATGTGGTGCACCTCCTACTTCGAGAGATTCGACTGTCCCACGTCCAACCACTGGGGCATGTACTTCGACTTCAGGGAATCGTGCTGGCATGATTGTGTCTCTTCCTATCAGAGTCCTGGAGCTCAGTCTGGAAACAGAACAAAACAGACCAAAATGCCATTAGCAAACCAGTACTTATATAGTCACATATAACCAATTCCATGCAGAAGATTTCTTCTTCAAAAGCTATAATTAATCAAGTAATCAAGAAAATCCTCACTTTTACAGATCCTACCAGTTCATCGTCATGATCATAAGAAAATGTCACAGTCACTAATCCTGAGCCAAATGAATCCATTTCATAACTTCCCATCCTATTCTTGGTAAGGTCCATTTCAGTATTATCCTCCAATCTATGACTAGGTCTTCTTGTATGCACTTTCTTCATCTCCATGCATTCCACTGGCACCACCCATCTCACCTTCCTTCATTTGATTATGTACGCTCCAGATTTGTTAACTGCCATGGTTAGAACCTCGGGACATTCTGAGGTTTTTCATGGTTTTCCACAGCACATCCAGAAAAAGCAGAGATAGTATCTCAGGAAAAGTCACAGCCATTTCTTTCCATATCCTTCAGACTCAGTAATACTGGCTCATTTATCACATTAATGTGGCCCACCCAGTCCATTGCCCACACATGCTGCGGAGTGGTGACAGGAAGTGACAAATGACAGTCATCAGATAAAATAAGAGCCCTAGCACAAAGGTATCATCCTCTGGTGTTCTACAGAATAAGGGTTTAGAAATACTTACTCATTACAAATCTGGGAACATAGGAACTGGCTAAATTTAAGTTCAGTTGACATACTTTTGTCTGTTGGTAATGTCAGTGCATGAAGCTAGTTAACTGACATTCCAGCTGTCTGGCATGGATTTCACTAAGGACACCAACTACACAAACAAATTCAACACATTTCCTTCCCCTATCACACACAAGTACACTACACTCACTACAAGTAAATAAATAAGCTCTGGTCAGATAAGAAGCCTCTGATGTCACTAACACATTACAACATTAATATTCATAATTGAGTAATCTTCTTCTGATATTTATTTCACCATAAAATTAGTCAACAGATAAGTCTCCAGATGTCTGTGGATTCGCTTTCATAAATTTCATTTACTTTTAATCAGTCGCTGGAGTAATAGAGATAATCTGGGTCTTTGACATCAAGAAGCACACAACCGCAAATGGAGGTTATGTTTCTCTGTAATGAGCAGGCAGATGATAAGGTCTTTGATTCGATATTTAATATGTGTACCACGCTCACGTTAAGTTACTGTGTAAATGGAGTAACAGCGATTCTTTCACGCTGCTTACTTCTCTCAGTTAATTTATCTACGAAATTTAGTATATAACCATTTTCACATATAAATTTATCACATTACAAACAGCCTAATTTCTCGCCAGGGTTACAAACATGAAACAACACGCTCAGTGAATACAATAGCGGCAAAACTAAAAAATTGTCATTTGGAATTAATACTACGATTGAGCTCAAAAATGTAACAACTACACATCCGACAATACCGACACACTTACTAGTCACAACATACCCTGCTAGATGCCTTTATTGTCGGATATAGTTCTAACATTTTTTGCTCAGTCGTTGTAGTAACTCAGGATGGGCAGTTTCTGAATTGTGCCACTACTGCATTCAGTGAGCAACATGTAGACCCTTCATTAAGAGTATGAGGTGTGGTTGTCTAGGGACAGTGCAAACCCCCAAATACGCACAGAACATTTGTGATCGCCGAACTGCTTGCCATTGAGCGGAAGACCTCGTTGCAGCATAATGACCGATGGTGCTGCCCGTTTTGCAGTACTCATTTAGGCAATAATTAATACTTTCTGTGATTCTATGCCACTCGTTCTTTACATAATCTCCGAATAAATCATATTATGTGCTTTATTGACGTCTGAACTCTCGAACCTGATTAAAGATGCGTAAACTTAAAGAAAAGTTATTTCCTGATACAAGAAAACAACCATTTTACCGCTTGATATGTCAATATAATTATCTATGCAACAATGGCTGAAAGAAATCACCAGTTCCTGAAAATAAGCCAGAAGAGGACAAAGGTATGCAAAAATATACAGACTGAAGGCTACTGTAATATTTATCTGACACAAGAAATAGACAATAGCTCATTTGCACTGTGGTAACCATATGTGCAGTACCTGACAAACGTACACGAAAAATTTTTATGACGCTTTATGCAACGCAACCTGCGTGTATTTACGGCTTCCACAATGGTCTATAGGAATCTTCCTGTATTTACAGAATAATAACTACAAAGTAAAATAGATAGCAGACTCAGATTAGACAATCACCAGTTAGTGTGAATTGCAAGCATATCGATTTTACATAGAGTCTGAATTTTATTTTGTGATTTATTTTCATACGCCGTCACGGACAGTCCGTATAACTTGACAACGGGCTGGGCGGTCCGGCATTTGCATACCTTCAGGTGCAAGAGACTAGCCTCCTCTCGAAAACGTCCAAACCGACTTCGTGGCCCACCCAATCTACAATTTCATGGGTTCTTTCCAGGACGTAAAGCAGCTATGGCGTTACGCTGACTACTCACCTCCATCCATCGCCGAGGTTAAGAAAGAGTGGAGCTATACTTCTATTCCCCTGTATGCTTTTAAGGCGTGGACAGGAACCACTGTACCTTCACCTTATCTCACACAGCACAGTGTTGATGGTACGATGACTTGAGGTTGATGAATTGGAAAGGGTTTGGAAACGAGCGATCGAGGCCTAACAAAACTCATGTAATAATGTCCCGGCACCTTTTTGGAATGAAGAAAATCACGACAGACCTCATTCACGGAGTTGTGTCCCTGCCGAGTTTCAAACCTGGTACCTGCCGATAAAACATCTAAAACAAACTCATTGGTGGCATTCGTTGTACTTAAGCATACTTTCTACACACTTCAGTCAGTGGTGCAGGGGTGTCCCACGAACGTGCTGCAATTAGTTGCGGGTTCTTTCGGACTTGATTCCGTTCTTCTCACAGAAGGCAGTATTCTGGATCCTTGTAAAGAGATATGGGGGTAACTGCACGAATAGTTATAGGGGGAGAGGGGGGGGGGCGATTATCGAGTGGCGGGGGGCCGTGGTCGGGTGCGGGGTGGGGCAAACGCATAGAACACTAAAAATGTTGTGGGTTTCTTGTGGACTGGACTCCGTTCTGGAACACTAGTACGATATCTGGAAGTAACTTCGATAAAAATCACAGGAGGGGGTGCGGGTGGGGGCCGGTCCAGACCAGTTATCCACGCAAGACCAGAATCGCTAAACTGGCTATGGACTGCTGATAACACCTCGCGGAATGTTTAAAAAATGCCTGTGCTAAAAGCACCATAATACGGACAAGTCGGGCAGCGTTATCAGTCGCACGCTTTCAGCTCAGGCAATGGACAAGCGCATGACATGGGGAAGTCGTAGTGCAAAAGGATGTGTTGACACACGACATCCTGCCACTGGCAAGCTTCTACGCCACGACTTTTAAATTACTTTTGTGGTCAGTGTCACATAGCACGCATTTTAGCACATGCAGCAATATCAATTTCTTGAACTATTAGCTTAATATGCACAATATACATATAGACATGTGATTACTTTCAATATGAATCATCATGCTATTTAATATGACCTCGGTGAACCACAACACGGTCCCAGACTGAGCCAGTAACACGCAACACGCATCAAAGCTGAACGACGCTTAACGACGGGGATACGTTCTGAACAATGCGTCCTTAGGCGATTTCGTCGTTGGGCGAACGTCACAGAGTGTGCTTACACAAACCTTGATAGTACAGTATAACCTACTACACACCTAGGCTATATTGCATAGCCTACTGTTCCTAGGCTACAAACCTGTACAGCGTGTTACTGTACTGAATACTGTAGGCAACTGTAATGCAATGGTAAGTATTATAATATTATATTATAATGTTATAATATTATGGGACCACCGTCATATATGCGGTCCGTCGTTGACCGAAACGTCGTTATGCGGCGCATACCTGTATTCATACTTACGAGTCAATGACTCTTCGCACTGCAGCAGTTACTTGTGCGTTATTACATTATATTGTACTGTATTGTATTGTATTATATTGTATTATATTATATCATATATTATATTATTATGCCTCCTACTCAATCGGTACAGTGGATTATTTAATTTCATCACTAGCTGTTTCAGTGACAAATTTTCTTGCTCACCTTTCGCGAGTTAGCCCTCCCGAGTCGGTTGCAATTACGAATTAACACTGAAAGTGGTCATCCTCCAGGCACAGAACTTTCACTATAGGACGCTTCGTACGCCCGGCGTAAGGACAGAACTAATCTAAACCTGTTCGCTGTTACATGCACTTTCGAAGCGTCGCAATTTGAAAAACCTCGTACTTCGTAAGTGGAGAACACAGGGCAGGGCGTCGACGTATTGCAAAGCCTCCATTTACATACGACGCAAGAAAAAGGAGCCGAATTAATCCATGCTCCAAGTGGGATTCGTAAGCGCCATGTCATTTTAGAGCGGTCCGTGCTAGTAGCATTAAACGGCGAGGTCACTGCAAAAACCTACAGGACATCAAATTACATTAAATGATTCTTTAATCACTAATTTACCTTGGATTTTCTGAGTTTCCGAACCAGGACTTTAAATTATGTAAAGGGTCTATCTAAGTGCATGACCGTGTCTCGCGATCAGAACGCAGGACGAATCCACAGTATGAAGATTGATAATAGTTCCATTGAGAGGATGGAAGAGTTCAAATATTTGGGAACAACGTTAACAAATCAGAATTCTATTCAGGAAGAAATTAAGAGCAGGCTGAAGTTGGGGAATGCTTGTTATTATTCGGTGCAGAATCTTCTGTCATCCAGGTTGCTGTCCAAAAATTTAAAGATGAAGATATATAGAACTATAATCCTGCCCGTTGTCCTGTATGGGTGTGAAACTTGGTCTCTGACATTGAGGGAGGAACGTAGGCTGAGGGTGTTTGAGAACAGAGTGTTGAGGAGAGTATTTGGGCTTAAGAGGGACGAGGTAACAGGGGAATGGAGAAAATTACATAATGAGGAGCTTAGGGATCATTACTCCTTACCCAATATTGTGCGGGTGGTAAAATCGAGAAGAATGAGATGGGCGGGGCATGTGGCGCGTATGGGGGAGGGG